>Ga0123353_10017360_pt1 | contig 10576 bp, 4 predicted proteins | sample TergutLab28metaG_3_FD_92763 | JGI IMG/M metagenome (GOLD analysis project Ga0123353, IMG submission 92763) | Labiotermes labralis P3 segment gut microbial communities from Petit-Saut dam, French Guiana - Lab288 P3 | ecosystem: Host-associated > Arthropoda: Insects > Digestive system > Gut ... | reverse complement strand
CGAAATTCAAATTTAGAAAACCCAACAGGTCGAATTTAATTTTTTGGAAAGTCAAACCTTATTGGCTACGCTAATTCAAGTCAATAGAGCCCAAACTACGTTAAACGAACATTTGGGGTGATGCCCACTGGCACTTCCTACTGAATGAATTACATCCTCAAAAGTGTCAAAGTCTCTAGTTTCGCTCAGAAACACCGAGCTGCAAAACTACTACCAACTTAACAGTTGATGGATGTTCTACCCAGGCAAAAGGTTTTGAATGTCTTAACAGCCCTCACACACTCCTGCTGTTTTACCAAGTTACGTCATTTACAGCCAAAGGAATTTATCTCAAGGAAGAACGTTCAGGGTTTAAACCTGAATCGCCTGCCCATTTCAGGACTTGAACCTGAAATGACGGTAACATCTGTAAAGCCTAAACACGTAGCAGTTGGTTAAAAATACATGTTTTATTCGACTGTTACTTTTATTGGTTTCTTACATATTAACACAACCGAATTAGTGACGTATAGTTACTCAAAACACTTGACATCCGTTCAAGCCGCTTTAGTTGGACTGTAAGTCTATTTCCTTTCTTGTATAGCTTCACAGAGTGTAGCTAATATGGAGGGGTGCTGAAAAGTAATGCCGCCTTATTCCTTTACTCAAGATAAACCCACATAAGGGTCCAAACTAAACTGTGTTCAATTCTTTAGGCTTTCCCTAACCGGGCGCACGCACTTTAAACACCTGCCTCTAGGGGGTCGTGATTTGTGCTTGTAAACATGGCGGAGTGTAAAGCGAGGATGTCAGTGCGACGGAACGGCGTGTATTGATAGAGTTCCTGAATGCAGAAAACGTGCCTCCGACCGACATTCATCGGCGAACGAAAGTTTATGGACAGGTATGTTTAGACATCAATACTTTTCGATATTGGGCTGTTCGTGCTGGTGATGGAAAGATTGAACAGGTCTCTCTGAATCCGAGCTAAGAGAAAGGTGCGGGAAACCATGAACTGCAACGGGCGAGACTCACCGCAATCGTGTGCTAAAAGCACGACTTCGAAGAATTCGCCCTGACATTGAGCAGTCTCGCCTTCGACTTAAAATAGCCCAACTGCACACCAGTGTGAGAATGACTGCAGACTCATCTCCTTGATTTCACCGTCTTTGAAACACCCAGCATAACTACAGTCTTGAATTGGCGCGTCAGAAATTCATCATCTTCCATAACAGAAGGACCATCTTGTAGGAAACCACTATGTGGCCGGTGAAGTCAAGAGAGCGTTTCACTTTTGGTTTCTTCACCCAAACGCATAATTATACCGTGACGAAGTTGCGAAAATGACTTCGAAGTTGGCGAAAGTATGTACACCGCAAAGGTGATTATGTGGAGAAATCAGTGTATAGAGGCCAATAAAGTGTAAGGAAGATACAAGCTTAGATTTCCTTCAAAAATATTTACTCATTTCAATATTGAAATTAATAGGTATCACTTTTCAGCACATACTCATATTCCAAAACAAAATGTTTATGCAGAATTGTCTATTTTAAGCCTTATTGTTTTAGGGAATATTGTCTTATATATCGCATCATACGCGTATAATGACAAAATTTCGGGATCCCGGGATCTGATTCCTTCTTATCTCCATTTTTGGGATCTTATTTAAAAATATATACCAAAACGAATTAAACAGGACACAACCACTGTTATTGGTAAGAATTAAAATAGCTTCGTAGCAACTCACCTGCCCGCACATGAACATCGCGGCTGACAACCTGCCCCATCTGGTTCTGTGCCTTACAGCGGTACAGAGCCGTGTGGATATCGTGGCGGTAATGCTCCGCTGGGAAGGGTGGAAACACCAGGGAGCCATTTGGATGTACTAGACGTAAGTCTGGGATCTGTACTACGGGAGTACCGTCCCCCAAACTCCACGTCAGTTCGGGCGGGGGGCTCCCATGTGCAGAGCAGTCCACACGGCCCCCTGAACTGTTGGAAAACTCCACACGATGAGGGGGTTCTTGTATGAACAGGGGTCCCTTCAAGTCCAGCGCAACGCTCCACACTGAAACACAACACATTAAGTACATGAGAGCTCCACGTTTATCTTTATAAACGTGGAGCTATCATGTACTTAATTATACACCGGGTGTAAAGGTATGGCGGAGTGGAGGTATAGTTCCACTCATACATAACCTCTGCTTTGGATGAATGTAAGTGGTCAGGACCAAAAACCGGTAGGCTTATGGATGCTTTGGAGAAGAAAATTTGCTGTCGATGCGGGGAATTGAAGACTGATCGCCCGGTCTTTCAACATATAAGAGTAAACTTCACTCTAGAACAGATCGTGAAGGCCCACAGGGGGAATAGAGGTACAGCTCTACTCTTTCTTTAACCTGAGCGCTAGATGGGGTGGATGGTCAAAGCCACGCCCCGGACTCTTTAATCCCGGAAGACATCCGGTAGTACTGAAGGCTTCGTGGACCCTCGGGCCGGCCTGGATGCGTGCTGAAAATCTCGCCCCAACCAGGATTCAATCCCCGGACCGTCCAGCCCGTAGCGAGTTGCTATACCGACTGAGTTATCCCAGCCCATCGTTCAGCACGTAACCTCATTTTTATACTGAATGGTCTTCTCAGACCTTACAGCTTTACGTCATTGTGCTGGCAGGGCTTCAAGGAATGTCAGGCTCAAGCACTGGCACTTGCACCGCAGTGTTTAAACCACTGACGGACAACCACAGGCTCTCCGGACTTACGTCTAGTGCCAGTGGCAATTTCGAACACGATTAACGCATATTCCTAATTAGAATGAAGGATACCATTTTAGTGATTTGGTGAACCTCAAACGCCTAGTTAAATCTGGTAAACGAATATTTATGTTCGATCGGGATTTGTGTATATAGCATGGGAAAACGTCGTATGTTGGAAACTTTCAAATGGGGGTAATGAGAAAAATTCGGAGCTGCAACTCCAGCATCACCCCTACACTTTCCAATCTAGGTTGGCTCTAGTAAGAACTAGTGACAGCGTATTTCAGTTATAAGTATATCGATTCAAATTCCGTGTACTTCTTAACAGCATATGAATGACTGAAAAGGAGGAAAGTTTTTTACTGAAGGTTTTCCTTTCTTAGAAAATAACAAAGTCCTAAAAATTAAATACAATTCGTTGCTCTGTCGAATTTAAGAAAAATTAATAATAATTTCACACTTCTTTCACGGAATGTCATATAAATTTCACCTGAAAAATAAGACTTTCACTGCTAACAATGAGTATGAGCTACGCGCAGGGTTTGTAGGTTTTAAAATGGCCCTCGTGGAATGAAAGTTTGCTCTACACAGACTTAGACATTTGTACGAGGACTAGGCTGGTTAAAGGAAGGCATTCTTCACAGTTCGTGGGTGTGGTGCAGGCTAACTGAACATGCCAGCAGTTCGCAACAAAGTGAGACAAACACTGTGCGACACTCTAGACTGATCTACAGGAACTAGAGCTTCATAGTTTGCAGCTTTTTTTGACCTTCTGTTAATAAAGAATGTATAGGTTAATTGATTTTTATCGTGACTGAAAGTATTTGGAAAATTTATGGAAAAAAAGGTTCTTAGAAGTTTTGCATAAAGATATAGTACATACACTATATGTTTCGAATGCACAGCAAATCATAACATAAGAACAGACAATAAAATATTTGGAAATGTGTCAGGGTTCCAATAAGCATATCTAGGAGTGTATCAAGAAATGAGAATTGCAAAACACGACTAAAAAGTCTATTAAATTCTGGCATTACTTTTTGTGACTCTGTTCCCGTCAGGTATCCAAGGACGTAAAATTAAATTGTTCAAAACTGCAGTTTTATGTCGTGTTTTGTTGACCGTGAAACCTGATCTACAACTCCAAGAGACAATCATATATTACAGGTGTGTGAGAATAGGATGTGAGGAGAAAACTAGGTCCTAGGAGGGAGATGTGACAGGAGGTTGGAGAAAAGCGCATGTTGAGAAACTGTGTCACTTGTTCTCTTGAATGAAGGCGTGTACATTATGACGGTCAAGAAAACAAACAGATATATGCTTGGAATGTAGCACGAATGAGAATACAGTATTTTGGTGGCAAAATATGAGGAAAGGTGCCATGTGGATAAGAAGCCATAGATGGACGTTAATGGTTAAGCTGTGGGGTTGGGAAATTAATTCAATGGACTCGAGGATAGCTGGTGGGCCGATGTGTACATGGTACTGAAACTTCGGGTTCCACGCAAGGTGCAGCATTCTTTGAAACTCTGAGACTGAGAATATGACAGCTTTTCAAGAAGGACTGTGCTGTGCGTAGTTTGTTGAAAAGGCAAGACTCAAATGGCAGTGATGCAAGCCAGGAGGGTCCTCGCTGGCCAGAACTGGTCATTCAGTGAAGAGACTAGTCACGTGTTAGAGGACAGGGGTATGGTTTACGGTAAAACATGAGGTCCTGTGTATTTGCTTTTTCCATTGTGATCGTGCGGATACGGTAAATAGTGAATAATGCACCTTTCCACTCATATTGCCTAAATTAAAAAGTAAAATTGTACAAGACTAAACAGACTGTTACAGGAACATGTGTTAAGACACATATTAAAATAAATTATAAAATTGTCCATAAAAATATATGACAAACGTGGGTTTTTGAATCTAAGTTTTTAATCCCTGAAGAAATCGCCTCAACTTACTGACTTACATCTTACTTGATGGTTATTTACTGGCTCTCTGGAAGGTGGGGGGGGGGGGGAAATTCGTTTTCTTTTAACAGGTGCTAGAAGATACATAAAGTCCTTAACATCGCGCGAGATCTGGTGGGACTGATACATTTTACTGGTTCCAGAGCTTGACCGGAGACAGAAGCACCCACTGGACAGTAATAGGCTTGCACCGCTGATTAAGTAGCACGTTAATTTGTGTAAGGACAGTGGAGACAAAGTTTAACGTTGTGCAGGTAAGTGGGCAGCTTCGAAATGTGGCTGTTTTCTTAATAATTGTTGTATATTTCTTTTTCATCGCATTTTCTATTTTCCAATTTAAGTGTTCCTTTGGTGCACGCCAGTGTTGCTAACTGCCAATGCACAGTTCAGTACTCACAATTCACTCATTGCTCTTTGAAATCGAAAAAAGCTTATTGTAAATTTAATTGTAACTCTCATAATATTTTGCTAGAATAGCGAGCAGCTGGCGATGTAGTAGGTATTTTTATTTTAGCGTAATTTTTAGCTCTTTTTTAATATAAACACTGATTATTAAAATAGATGTTGGCGTTACAATGCAATATCATCTTCCTAATGATCTCGGCTCTATTAATGGGATTTGCGCACGTAACTTCTAATATTATCTTGGCGTCTGGTTGATATTTTTCGCTTTTTTATTTCATATAAAGAACAAGTGGGCAGGTAACAATGAGGTCAGAATTATTAAATAAAAGTACTAAATTATAATGCAAACATTTATTCTAATAAGCACCGTTTATATAAAAAACCAGGTCCAATTATGCTAAAACAGAAATACCGAATACTTCGCCAATTGCCCAATATACTAGCGAAGAGTTTATGATCCTTACAATTAAAGGTCAAAAAAAATATTTTACTTGACAAGAAAATATTGAATTCTGAATTACGTAGTAATAATTCGCAATTAGGAACACACTTTTACAAGAACTGGCCCATATTTATGTAAACCTATGTGACAGAAAAGGAATATGCAACAATTAATAACATATTAAGACTTTCATTGTGAAAAAACAGAGGCATTTGTTAAGCAAATATAAAGGTCTGGTTATTTTACCTAAGGCAAGTAGCTACCAGGACTCAGAAGTAACTCCCAGCACTTAGGATGAGTTACCAGCATTCCGAATGTTACTTCAGACCTGGTTTTAATACATTGTTAATAATGGAACGCGGAGCGTTTACCATCTTACGTACACTTCGATATTCTTGCTATCGTCCTTTAAAATTTGCAGTCCTGGGATACGTTATTATGTTCGGCAGTTAGCGGTGGGGAGAGGTGCAGGAGAGACTCTGGGTCTCCAGTGGTTATCGAGACTTCTTTATCCAGGGGTAAAGTCAGTGCAACGTGAAGCTAACCATTTACTTCCATACACTGTCGAGGGTTAAGAATGAGAAAAGTTTATTCTCCATTCCCCCGTTTTTATTTCAGTTGTTCCACAAAACGTGAGTTATTTATACGTAATTTTGCAGAGTTCTGTACCGTCACGTTCATCGTATCCCTTCACATTACATTCTATGCCAGATCTGCTCAATACAGAGGTCGCGGCCAACGTGTGCCTGCGACAGACCTTTATGTTGCCCGCGAAGGCTTTTGAAACGAGAAAACGTCTTTTAACCATTTACTTGGCACAGCCGAGACAGAACAAGAAAGCAGATTTCAAAATTCATGAGCTGTTTATTCACAGAGAAATACTTTACATTATTGATTCCTTGAGTAAAGAATGTTAAAATTGCCTCACCTTAGCCTAGGTTATGTTAAGACGGACGGTCCACGGACAGAGAGAGAGAGAGAGAGAGAAGTTGAGGTTCTGCAAGATATTACGTCGATTCTGCTGAGGTGAGAGGCCGTGTCGGGAACTTGATGAAAGTTTTCATATGAAAAGCAGGAGAATCACAGTTTGCTGTTATGTGAGGAATCTTGACGTAAAACAATTACGAGCTACGTGAAGCTACCCATGGGACACCGGGACCGACTTGCATTTTGTATGACTGTAATTCTATATTCATGAGACGTTAGAGATATTTGCGCCAGCTGCCTTATTTGAGTGAAAATCTATATAACGTTCATGCCACTGGAGTTCACTCTACACGGTGTGTGTATGTCTATATATATGCATGCATCTGTTCTGTGTAACACAAGTTCATCCGACCAGCGAATTCACACAGGATTTGTACGCCTTGAAACTCTAAAACTCAGTTGTGTTTACGATAAAAACAGTCTGTAAATGATTTTGAATGAGTATTATTCCAGTTATTTTGTGAATAAAGGTGATTTATAACTTTATTTGTAGTCTTTTGTTTTCAATTCTGATCATCCGGAGCCCAAACGTCCTGGAACCCTCGGGGGCTGTCCAGGCCGGTACAGAGATTACCTTACGCTGTACCCTATGCTAAATGGCACAGAATGGAAGACTGTGTGTTCTGGCTAACAAAGTTGAAATTCATGTCAAAGGTAAGAAGAAGAATTGCTACAAAAGAGGAGAAAGAAGCACCACACAGGAATTCAATTTCGAAGTGAATGAAGACATGCAAAGAGGGTAATTCTGAGACTGACAGGATCCGAAGTGGAGGCCCAGATCTATAGGAAGACTGTAGAAGCAGCTTTGTGCAAAGCCCACGGATGAAAATATATGGGCATTAATGGAACAATACACTGCTAAAACAAAAGAGTACAAAATTCTCAGAGTAAAATTAGATCGGGGGCCTTATTAGGATCGATTGCAACAAGTATTGCGGGAAGAGGACTATCAAGGGTCATTACGTTTATTTCGCCAGTTTATTGAAGAAGTTTGAAATGATACTTCACTCCTTGACTGTTATCTTTCCTTGATGAAGAAATATGGCGCATTTTCCAACTTTTTCAATAGTAATTAACTATGGTAGCCCACTTCCCGCAATATTTTAGGCAGTTGATCCTTATAAGGCATCTGATGCAATTTTGTGCGCAGTTTTATTAGCAGTATATTGCTCCAGTAATGTCAATTTATTTATATCCGCAGATTCTGCATAAAGCTTCTCATACATAAGCCACAGTCTCCCCGTATAACCCCGGCCTTCCACTTCACAGCCTGTCTATAGCAGAATTAGTCAGTTTGAATCTCTTCATCCACTTCGAAATTGAGTTCCTGTGTGGTGCTTCCTTCTCCTGTTTTGTAGCAATTCTTCTTCTAACCTTTGACATGAACTTCAACTCTGTTAGCCAGAACACACAGCATTCCCTTCTGTGACATTTAGTGTCGGATGGATGATCGGAATTGAAAAAAAATAGAATGTAAACAAAAGGCCCCGTAATAGAATAACGAAAATACTAATAAAAAAAAACTACAGACCAACAGGCAGAAAGATCCAGGGGAGACCATTAAAGAGACTTATAGATGTGTGAGACCGGAACGGGTCAACCAGTGGGCCATCTCCATGTTAGCTAGATTATGAAGAATGTGGTGATGAATAGTCTACAAAGAAATAAAAATATAAATTCTGTTATTTATAAAACAACTGAAATAATTACTCATTCAAAATAATTTACAGATTGTTTTTATCCTAAATAAAAGTAACGATATTATAGTCTGTAGATATAAAGGGCTTCAAGAACTCCTTGTTACTAATACTATAATTCAGAAGGGTGATTAATATATCGGTAACACCATGGGCTTATATTCGGCAGATGGTCTGTTCGAATTATGACCGGGAAACTGACTTTCCTGAGACTGTTGTTGTTTCCCTCAGCGCCTCTAAGAAAATTCCGGGCAATTATACCACAACACCTACGTTCAAGATCTCTTTTCTGCATCATCATTCACGAACCACCAACTATATATTCCGCGATACTGATAGCTTCACATCTGCAGCAGTCACCATTAACTAAACCAGACATTTCCTACGTATGTTAAAACACTGGCACCTCGATTAAACTACACCAGACATTTTCTATGTATATTAAAACACTGATACCTCGATAAAACTAAACCAGACTTTTTATGTATGTTAAAACACTGACACCTCGACTGAACTACACCAGACATTTTCTATATATATTAAAACACTGACACTTCTATTAAACTACACCAGATATTTTCTATGTATGTTAAAACACTGGCACCTCGATTAAACTACACCAGACACTTTCTACATATGTTAAAACACTGATACCTTCATTAAATTACACCACTCACAATCTGTGAAGGTTGAGACACTGACACCTTCATCAAACTACACCAATTATGACCCATATTCATTATGATACTACCTGTAGCAAGGAACTAAATCAGCCAGCGTCTACTTAGGTTGAGACAGAGACACTTTCATTAAAACTACATTATTTTACACCCTGTACTATTTAAGACTCTACCTATCGCGATGAACTACTCCAGTCATCATCTACATATGCTGAGATAAACTGACACCTTCACTAAACTGCACCAATTACAACCTTTGTTATGAGACACTACCTGTTGCAATGAACTACACCAGTCAACATCCCCGTAGGTTGAGACACTGACACCTTTATTGAATTACTCCCCCTCTATATATGTTGAGACATCGACACCTTTTTTAAAATACACCATTTAACGTCTGTGTAGTTTAAGACATTGACAACTTCACTAGCATACACCAATTACAACCGACATTGTTTAAGACACTACCTGTTGCACCGAACTACACCAGTCAACATCTACATACGTTGAGACACTGACACGTTCAATAAACTACAAATACAACCTACATTATTTAAGACATTACTTGTTGCAATGAACTACAACAGTCAATTTCTACATAGGTCGAGACACTGACACCTTCATTAAACTACTCCCCATCTCTATGTGTTGAGACAACGACACCTTTTTTAAACTACACAATTCAACATCTGTGTAGGGTGAGACATTGACACCGTCACTAAACTACACCAATCACAACCTATTTTGTTTAAGACACTACCTGTTGCACTGAACTACACAAGGCAACATCTATGTAGGCTGAGACTCCGACGCGTTCATTAAACTACATCATTCATCATCTATATATGTTGATACACTGACACCTTCATTAAACTACGCCACTCATTCTCTACATAGGGTGATACACTGACAGCTCTGCCAAACTACAACCTCCCATCATCTGTTATGGTTTAAGACCTTCACAGCTTCGTTGTAACACACTGCAGAAGTTAATATGATCAAATAAATTTGAATAAAATGAAGTCATGCAGCAAACAACAGAGAGATGGGAAGTGCATATATGGTAGTAGGGACATCTGAAGGGGAAGAGCGACTTGGAAGAACTAGGCATAGATGGAAGAAAGGTATTAAAATCGATCTAGAGAAAGAGATTTGCAAGTTGAGGATTGCATCCATATCTTTCAGTAGAGAAACATATTGTGAGCATGACAGTAATTTTTGGATTACATAAAAGGCAGAGATCTTATTGACTAATTGAGCAGCTGTTAGATTCTAAAGGACTCTGCTCCATGGAGTTGTTCGTTGTATCGTGATTTTGGTGAATCTTGTTTTCTGACACTATATTAATTACCTCAGTGAAATCAGCTCTTCTGGTAAATAGCACATTAGACTGTGCTGGCGAGATCGAGACATGCCTCAATACTTTTGGTGTGAAGACATATAAATGAAGCTTTTAGACTGTATTAAGCAAGAAGAGTACAGTTTCAGGAATCTGAAGTACTTAATTTGGCATACGTCAAATGTTGTCTTGGTAGGACCAAAGAATAGAGAGATGTACAGACAATCTGGTATGGAGCGATGCCCTTCTTTAGAAGCCTGTAAATGTTAAGTGTTGAATAAATTCTGCACTTCTGATCTACATCTACCTATAATGGAACTTATATAAAATT
>Ga0123353_10017359_pt1 | contig 10576 bp, 6 predicted proteins | sample TergutLab28metaG_3_FD_92763 | JGI IMG/M metagenome (GOLD analysis project Ga0123353, IMG submission 92763) | Labiotermes labralis P3 segment gut microbial communities from Petit-Saut dam, French Guiana - Lab288 P3 | ecosystem: Host-associated > Arthropoda: Insects > Digestive system > Gut ... | reverse complement strand
GATATACTTATTTAAGTGTTGTAGCGAAGCTTAAAAACACTTTGTTACTGATTTATACGTACTAAGCTACAATATTATTTGAGAAAGTCTTGTAAATCAAAATTTTAGAGTTGTTAACATGTGATTTTGAAAATAAAATGTAATTCGTTTTTTTATGAATATTTGGATTTTTCCACGCGGATTTCTGTTACATACTAGGAGATAATGAGGGTTATAAGAAAGACTCACTAGGGAAGCAATTAAATAATCGCCTGTAATGTAGGATTTTTACGACCATGAAGATTGATATTATGGTCTTATTATACGTGATTAATTGTGGTTTGGTAGGCGAAAGTTAGCCTTTGAAGTTGATATGTATGCACCCACCACATGACACAATATTACATTTCAAAAGACCGGAATCTTGTTACTAAGCGATATAAATGTCCAGAAACGGAGAAGATGCAAGATATTCCTCTAGAGACCTACTTTTTTCTTCTGAAAGTAGAGCAGAAATATCTGGAAAGTACTGAAGTAGGGTACTGGAGAAGGATGAAGAGGATCCGTTGGACCGATCGTGTGAAAAACGAAGAATTATTACATAGAATCAAGGAAGAAAGGAATATAATCCACAAATTGAAAAGGAGGATGGTTACCTGGATAGATCATATCTTGCGTGGGAACTGCCTTGCGAAACGTGTTATTGAAGGAAAGATGGAGGGAAAGGTAAAAGCGAGGGAAGACGATGAAAAAGACGTAAGCAGATACTGGATAGCTCAAGAAAATGAAGGGGTACTGGAAAATGAAACAGGAAGCTCTAGATTGCAACTGTGAATATTTCGCTTGTGAAGAAGCAATTGACCTGTCGTAGGAGAGACTACAGGACGAATATAGAGGACTTTCAAAATCGCAGTTGAAATAACAAGTTCAGCCACCAGATACCTGTTGTCTGCTGCCTGCCTTTCAGTACGACACATGAATTGTACTGCGCTAGTAAGGACAAAGCTAGGACATATTAAAGTATGTTTCATAAAAATTTCATTAGTGGAGAATGGATGTTCTTTCAGATGGTTGAATATTATAACATATACTTTCATATTAAACGTAGTCAGCAGCTGTCTTTGCAGACAGCAAAATATAAGGCTGGCCGTTCGGAATATCCTCCTTTCAATCGTCATTATACAATGAGTAACGGGTAAATTGTCTTGGTTCCTCCACTAGAAAATAAAATTTTATTCGCTTATTTTGTTCGTTCTTTACTTGATTTATGCATGTAACTGTATACGAGTAACAGTGAGCTTGTCTTATCATACATTTTACGCCGTCTTGATTTTCGTTTCTTTTCACATATTTTAATAAAATAACAAACAATTCGTGATATAGAACTTGGTGTCCATAACGTTTCAATAGAACAACATTTACGTATGGTGTGTGTGTGGGGGGGGGGTTAAATTTAAAATAATTTCTAGGTAGAAAGTTATTGAATATTAAAGACTTTTAGTATTTTTCTACAGTAAATCTTTTTTGCATTGCTCTCATGTAAGTGGTATTGAAGTTACATTTGGAACAGCAATCAGTTTTCGTTTTAAATACTTGTTACAACCATTTGAAATTTATTTAATTTATTTTTGTATTAATATTACATTTGCTCCTAGAAACTGCACTTCGGTATCATTCCTTAAAGTGAGAGGACCTGCTACGTCAGTAGAGTTTAAATTTATCTGTAAGTTATACACGACGAAGTACAGTGTGACGGCAATCCCCAGCCTTCTATACGGATCTCATTTCTTTGACACCTCGCTTTTAGTCTTGGTGGATATCAAACATTTTCAGTGAGTGTCCAATCAAATAGAGAAAATAAACCCTCTGCAGACTTTGTCTTTCTTATGCTCCATTATCGTCCATTAAAACCCACACACTACTGTAATACTTTCGACAGAGCCCAACCCCTCACACTGCTGTTGGTCTGACAGATAAAGTGATAACACACTTCTTCCAAAGCACCTAATGTTTACTCATGTGACTTATTGTTTCTTGCACCGACAGTACTAAACACAGCTTAAGAAAGAGTAAAGATACGTTAATTTAGAAAAATTCACGTAATGTGACAGCGATTGATGTCGATATTATTAAGCTGACTGGAGTTCTAAATCTGTGTGGAATTTTCCTGTGTTCTTAGTAATGAAACCCCAAAATAAAGAGAAAAAGAAGACGAAAAGGAAAAGGAAGAAGAAGAAGAAGAGTCTGGAGGAAGTTCTTGTATTCCTTAGTACCTAAACTTGCAATATTTTGAAATCAGCTACGTTTGTCAGATAACATACAAAGTACATTTCATTGCAACTGATGTTCCAGACCAGTGTTTTCCATCTGGGATCGGCAGTTCATAGCGACAGGTTGTGGCATAAATAAATAAATAAATAAAATCTTGAAATAAAACGAAAAATTATAAAGTCCCTCTAATTATTGCGTGATTTTTTTTGGCGAAATTTTTCAATACTGGCGTAATTTTCGTGCGCTAACAACTGTCCCAATGTTTTATTTAATTGTTCACACTTAGGGTTTTCTCGAGATATTAACATTATTTTAGGGGTTCCTCCATAGAAAACGGTTTGTTGAAACATTGCTGTAGACCAAGGGTTGAAGCATATTCGTAACTGGAACGTCCCGATTTTGTTTTTCCATGTGGGTTGCCTAGAAAGAGAGAGAACGCCATTATTTTAGTACTGTTAGTTTGTTCGTTATATTTCTTCCTGACATGAATTTATCTCGGCCTGGAATAAATATCAGAATTTCTTACCATTCTTAAGATAAACGTGCACCTAAATTTTTTTCATAAAATATGGAAGAAATGGAGACAGACCCCCAATAACGCTGCCCATGAATTACGCCATCACATAAGAAGAGGAATCAGTAAAGCCCGTAGCAGATCATTCCAGAATGTTTCAATCTTCATATAACTCAAAAGGTCAATGGAAGTTGAAGACTAAACTCTAAAACAATACCTCTGCTTTTGCTCTGTCAAAACCACGCCTCACAGTTTAAATAAATTACATGTACAGTCATTCCTCAAGACACACCGCAAATTTCTGAAAAGTCTATTTATTTTGTGCATTAGAGTTTAAAGAAATGGGATTATGTTCAGTTATAACTCTGGCGTATGTAGTATTTGGAGTCTGAAGAAATCTGAGAAAATAAAGAAAAAAAGCACCCAGAATTTTTTGTTTAAAAAGGCTTGTTTGTGAAGTCTTGATCCAAGGGGTTGGGACTCCCTACAACATTCCTAGGGAAAGACGAAAAAATCACGACAGACCGACAAATACGCTCACTATTCTTTAAGTTACTTATAAAATAGTTGGATTCAGGCGTAACTTACCCTTGATGTCAGAGGTTCGAAATGCAGAAAGTGTGGCATCTCTCCCGCCGAGGCAACCCTCCCGGAAACACGCACTTTCATGGAAAATCTTCACAGCACTGAAAATCTGGATATATATTAGTCTTAAGTACGCTACAGAACTTAGGGAAATGTTTAAATACTGGCTCTCACTTGAGATCTTTGCAGACAGTTGTTTTGCGTTGCTTCTCTCCTTGAAAAATTTGGGTCATCTGTATTAGGTTTCGACGGAGAGATGGCACATTTTCCTCCGAGGATTACAGACTTTCAATTTTGGCGAAACCTGCTTAAAGTTAATGCTAAGTCCGTTAACTGATCGCACAGATATCACAAATACATTTCATGAAGGCATTGGCATGGGAAATTAAAATCGTAAAAATTGGTCTTCAAATAAATAATCTAGCGGTAGAATGCGTGCGCAAATACAACCTAGCGTCAGAAATTTGAAAATCAGGAAGTATGGCGTCTTTCACGGGTATAAAATCTCTCCCAGATTGACTCTAAACATATCTGTAGACTATGTTTCATTATATGTAATACTGACTTGGTTATAACATGTTAGAATTCTGGGTTATGACACTGTGAAATATAGCACGATGGATCCAAAGTTTTAAAGGAATGTATTTATCCAGCCTTAGGATGATTCATTTTTGTAACTTCACTATTTCATCATTGACTATTTAACATTTAAAACTGAATCGGTATTTTACACTTTGTGAATGTTAAACCCCATCACGGTAAATTTCACCCAAATGTGCAATGTTCCATGAATAGGTTTAAGAGATTTTATGTTAAAATGAACGTAATAAACAGCAGACTTTTATCATCACATGAATGATCCTGCTCCTCAGGATTAGTAAATTATGCAAAATATGTTTTTATATCTTCCACATTAGTCAGAATTGTGTCATCATATTCGTTAACCAAAGCCAAGAGTGTATTCTCCGACTCTGTGAACTTCCTGGAATGTTGGTTCCAGTCTCTTCAAGCGACAAAGAGACTGACCGAAGGAGGTGATGTGTGTAGTCATGTAAATTCGTTCCCTTTTTTAATCATCTGAGATAGCGCAGTCGAAAGCCTCCGGTGACTCAGTAGAGACAGTATTACTACGAATGTTTTCCCATTCTACTGACGTCTTGTCATTCTCGCTCTGATAACTTAGGGGATTTGCTTTTTTCTGGAGCTTAGTCTACCCTTGTGTGCCCTGAAAGTGGATGTTTTATGTTACTCCGAAACGTCGGTAGCATTCTACTGGAATTTATGGCATCACATCCCAGTAGTAGCAAACCACAACCACAGTTGTGTTTTGCTACCACAGTCATCTCGAAACTTCAAGCCAGTCAGTTCTACAAACAGCAAATATCTTTCGTGACAGTCTGTTCCGGGTTAAGATGGCAGGAACATAAAGTTAATCACTCACCTCAATCCACTACCGGGATCTACACATCCACTCCCGAATAAACTGTAATATTAAAGAAACTGAGTTTCAACTTTGTGTCTACTCTAGTTTCCCTAGAAACAAGCACGACAAAAGAATTACAAGATTTGTTGCTCTTGCGACAACGTGCTGTACTATGGTACTGTACCAACTCAGATATGTAGGCCTCCTGAGTTTTGCAGAACAGAGTGCTGAGGAGAATATTTGGCCCTTAGGACTGGGTAAGTAAAGGGGGAAAAAAATTAACTTTGTAATACAAAGCTTGATAATTTTTATACTTCGTCAGGTAGTATTAGATTGATCAAATCGGAAGAGGATACGGTGGGCTGGACTTGTGGCATGTATAGAAGAGAAAGAAATGCATAAAAATTTTCGATAAGAAACAATGAATAAATGGACCACCTTGAAAACCTAAGCCTGTTTTCTCGAATATATTATGACCACTCTTAAAAACACGATAGAATGGTGTGAATAGATTCATCTGGCTCAGGATATGTAACACTGGCGACCCCTTGTGAATAGAGTAATGAGTTTTTTTTGTAAAAGGCGGAGGATTTCCTGATATGCTTAAATGCTGTTAACTTCGCAAGTAAGACTCCATTTCATGGGTTTCGTTGTTTTTAACCTGACTTTCCACGTTTTCGTCTATTTTTGTGTACTCTGAACGCAAGACAGATATTGGCACGCTCAACTCATTTTAGGAACCCATTCTTCATGTCTGGTTACGCTGGAAGGCTAAATCAGGAAATTCTAATCATCTGTAAACATCTTTAGCTTTATTCGGACCTCAGAAGATGAATGGAGCTTCGGAGCTCACTGAACTATGTAAATTGCAGGAAGACATCATATTTCATTCTGCAGTGCCGATATAAATTTATTTTCACCGTCACTTGATATTCCGAAAGAAAGTTTTGAAATGTGCTGATCAAAGAACTGAGCCATGTCATCTGTCGTAATTTCTAAAAAGACTGTGTCTTAATCGAGAGGAACATCCAATTTGATATATTGAAGTCACTACATTTGCTTTATCTGTTGCGCTGCTAAATACGTCAGTTGCTGTGCTAGTTCATTATCGTATGTTTTCTTCTGGGTAATTCCCCGGCGTCTGAATTTTACATGCCGAAGTTTCGGAACGCTCTGCTCCATCTTCATAGAAGGGTAGCTACCTACCCGCCTATGAAGATGGAGCAGACAGAGTGTTCCGAAGCGTCGGCATATAAAAATTCAGACGCCGGGGAATTACCCAGAAGAAAGCACACGACATTCAGAACACGGCGAGAGATCGAAATCAAGAACAGCTAATTGTCACTGAGTGGACATTCGGTTTTCTTAAGTCCCTGTGACAGCTCATATTTTTACCTTCACTATCATGTTAAAAATTACTGCTGTGTATCGAAATAATATCATTAGAGAGAAAGTTAAAATACAAAAGCAGTTGCAATTTTCCTCAAAAGTGAAGCCGACGCTACTGTAAAACATGGTTGATGTAAACAATACGATGGCTCCTTTCCTAAGTGAATACTAGATTCTAGATTCACATCGTGTTTTGAAGGTTCAAGTCCTCTGGTGTACGGCAGTTAATCGACTAAAGGTGTTTACCGGAGTTTCGGAGCAGAATTTTGCCTCTAAATTCAGGGTGTTGATTGCTGGGAATAACTGCTGCATGTCGACGTAGTATGGTTCGAGTAGAAGTCAAGATATAAAAATACAAAGGCAGTTTGAATTTACCTCCAAAGAGATGCTGACAGCACTGTAAAAGATGGTGGCTGTAAACGAGACGAACTTTTTATACTTTTATGTGAGATTTGATTTTTCATATTTTTGATGGGAGAAATAAGTTTGTGAGATATGTCGCTGTGTCGACTGTACAATAATTACTACTTTTCGACATCATGTTGCCTCGATTTTTAAGGTATGAACTGCTAAACCTATGAATATAAAGGCAGTAATGTTTTCCTAAACATTATTATTTTCCAGTAGTCGCGGCGTCATATCCCAGAAGAATTTAATCCCCTCGTATTTGCACCCAGGTGGTTTCCGTTGTCTATTGAATAACAGTAGTGCTGTGCCAAGTTTTGTATTGTTTCTCCATTAATGAAATTCGTGCAAGGAACTAATTCTCAGTTCGGTGTTACCCTTTGTTTTCCACTTCATCTCCGAAGATATAGAGAGGGTCCCTTTATCTTTCGATGATCACGTAAGGCTTACCGCATAGAAATTCTGTATCTGCCTGGACCCACCTTCAAAAACCGCCCGTGTATAGGGACGCCGTAAGTAGGACAATATGTACGAGTATATCATGTATGACAAACATACATAGGACAATTATTTCTAATCTGTGAACTTTCAGGATAAAATAAACCCTACTGCCTCCCTCGAGGTGTAATTTTGGCATTTCACATTTGCATCCAGGCTTAGATCTAAAAACATACAAATTAAAACTCCCAAAATCGTAATTTCATCTGCTGCTTTTTTATCATATCAATCTTAACACATCCCTTTGGAGGTAGAATAGATACAGGGAGTGAATGAGAAAAGAAAGTGAGAGGAGAACACAGCATGACGAGAAGATCTATGATTTGAAATCTTCATCACACATTGGAGTTATTAGCTAAAGGAGAATGGGATGGGAATATAGCTTATAACGCACAAGAGACATAAGTAAAGCATTCAGAATTTTTATTCGCAGGATATAAGGAGAAAATACAAAAGGTGAAATCTGCGTTTATAGGCTAGAATGATAGTGAATTAGGTCTTAAGATAATATAATGTTGCGTTGTGCAATGCATTCAGCCGTCTCAGCACAAGAACCGGTAGCGGCCCCTTGTGAGCACAGCAAATAATTTTCGGTTTCTCAAACGGCTGTGTTGTGTTTTCGCCAAATTTGCGTCCCTTGACTGCTCGAGAAGGGCCCTGCACTGCCTGTTAGTGTGTTGACTCCGCAATGTATTGATGGGATGGCAATTCTTAATATTCAACCGATGCCTAGTATGAGTGCAGTCCTTTAATTACAGTGTTGTTTCTAGCATGAAGTTAGAATATCACCTGTAACAACTGAGTTAGTTAAGGTAAGTTTTTATGAGATTAAAACAATTAATTCAGAAAGAAATGCATTGCTATAATATAACAAAACTCATATTTATGATGGGGTACTTAATTCTCCCCAGACGTTTTACTCCCAAAACAAGTCAAATGAAATATTGTACACTTGTACATGAAACAACTAAGAAATCTTAATTGCAATAAAATAATTATATTGATGCGTTATTGTAATTAACGAAAACTAATTTTTGATAGAAATGGCTACGTGTAAACAATGTTTATTTCTGTATTTATCTTGTGTATTTTTTTTTTGCTTTATTCAACTGCCCAAACGTGGAAATATTGCATTAATTTCATTAGGGAGCAACATATAATTTTATTGTACACATTACTGCTTATACCACAGCACTTCGTCTAAGGATATAAGGAAATATTTTGGTAGGCGTTAAGCTTTCAGTACCGCTAATGGACATAAAACGGCGAGGCTTACTTTAAAACAGCCTACTTAACGTAACTAAGCCAAATCTGCGAATTATTCTTCACAGCCTCTCCGTTCTTGTTATATAAATTTTAATGACCGAAAGGTTCTATTGGATGTGCTGTGCAAATCTGTGAATTAGGAGACAGTGGTTTATACTGCACTATATGCTTAGTATTTCTGTGGAAGGTAATGTAGGACTTGTAATAATACTGAAAATAAAATACTGAATTACACATTTTGAAGGCCTAATGTGCTCTTACTATAAAATTCAGTAATTACAAGTCACATACATGATTTTATAACTTGTGATATCTTCAGTTGAAAGAAGAACAAGCTCTGCTAATTTTTGGAAGGAAAATATTTAGAAGAATATATGGTCCTAAATATGAAAACGAATCGAGAATTAGAAGATATGAGCAAAGGAGAAAATATACTAAATGGATAAAAGGGCATAGGATAAGCTGGTTAGGTCACCTAGAGAGAATGGAGGAGGATAGGATGCCCAAAAAGATCTTCACTCAAGAACTGGAAGGGACGAGAAGAAGGGAAGACCCAGGAAAAGATGGAAAGAGGAAGTAGAAAGAGATCTTCAAGCGCTGGGAGTGAGAAGATGGAGAGAGTTGGTGGCAGATAGTAAAAAACGGAAGGACGTTGTTCGACAGGCCAAAGCCCACAGTGGGCTGTAGTGCCAATGGAAGAAGAAGATATCTTCAGTATAATAACTACAAATACCGGAAGTCCGCATTCGGAAAGTGGAGAGTAAAGGAAAATATTAATGTGAACATAATGATATAAGATTATTAATTAAAGAAATGTTGTATGTGAAGATCTGCTGGAATTTCGGTTAAGCAAAAATGATTTTGGAATTCAGTTATTCCTTTAAAATTGGTGATTGAACAACTTAAAAAAGTGTTGTGTATTTTCCAAATGTTATGCAAGGATTTGTTTCATCATCTAAATACCATCCCAGATGACCATTGCCAAACGTCTCTGCACGTACAGAGCTTGAAATGCACATTAAATAGAATTAAATGTATAGTAAGAATACCAGTTTATATGATGTAAGAAATGCTACAGGTAATATTCAGTAATATTTTCCAACTCATTACAGCACAGTAATTCGAAGTATTTACAAACATTTTGTGTGTGTTCGAATTTAATTTACAGATAAAAACATAGGACCCTGATTTATTAATTAAGGACACAAATAGTGAAACGGCGAAATTAGAGAACATGTGCCCCAATTTTGGTAAAATAGTTGAGAGATTTTCCATTTGTACTCTACAAGCGCTCAAGAAAATTTCTTAAACTGGAATATATTTATCGCATCTCCTAAATATATTTCCGTTGATAATTTATCGCGACGATGTAATAGTAGCTATCTATAACTTCGGCCTCCACAGGTTGTTGTTTTCTAGATATACTGTTATCAGTTTCAGTTCCTGACGAACATTTTAAAATTACGATAACACTGACGTTCCGCGCTATGTACGCTAATATCCCTGACAAACCTGCTGAAGCGTAGGTACATCCCACCGCCATTCTTGCTGTTGTATTCTTACAAATATATGTACCTAGACCACTGTAGACTTTGTATTATACAAACTTTACGAAACAAAATTAATGCGTATAGCAGTGCGAAAGATAACTACTGTTAAATTATTGCAAATACTGTGTGATTCTGATGTCTGTGTGATGGAGTCGTATAAGTGTGGGCTATACTGCTAACGTTCGGGATGTTCTGGTCATCTCTGTTTCCGAGACAAGTGACCACTGATTTGATGTATCCCTATTGAAAACACATCTCTAGTAAATGTCGGAAAGTGCGGAGTTGTAACAGAATGTTTTCCGAAATTCTTGCAATGCTGCAAGAGCTACCCTTTCCTGGCAAACAGAAAGAGAATCCATACGTATTTGAATTCGACAACCACGAAAAACTGAAATGCGCTTACTCACACATCTATTTCGAGCAAAATTATTCAAGTACTTATGCGACTAGTGGGCCGGGTAGCTCAGTCGGTAAGCGACTGACTACGGGCTGGATGGTCCGGGATCGAATTCCGGTGGGGACACGATTTTCTGCCTGTCCAGAACGGCCCTGGAGCCCACACAGACTCCTGTAAGATGGATACTGGGTCTTTCCTGGGGGTAGAGGCGGCCGGGGCGTGGGGCTGACTCCCACCCCATCTAGAGTGCCGAGGTCCTAGAAAGAGTAGAGCTATACCTCTACTCACACTAAGGGCCT
>Ga0123353_10017356_pt1 | contig 10577 bp, 7 predicted proteins | sample TergutLab28metaG_3_FD_92763 | JGI IMG/M metagenome (GOLD analysis project Ga0123353, IMG submission 92763) | Labiotermes labralis P3 segment gut microbial communities from Petit-Saut dam, French Guiana - Lab288 P3 | ecosystem: Host-associated > Arthropoda: Insects > Digestive system > Gut ... | reverse complement strand
GGCCGTACGGGTGCAATGTTCGCATGCGAACACAGCGCCGTAATTCCGGATATTCTGGTAACAGGCAAAGCGTTAACCGGCGGTTATATACCAGGTTCGGCCATACTGGTTAGACAGGAAATCGGTAAAAAAATGGACGGACTGGTTTTACACGGGCATACCCATTCCTGCTATCCTGCAGCCTGCGCTTCCGCTCTGAAAAACCTGGAAATAATTGAACGTGATCATCTGGTAAAAAATGCGGCGCTTACCGGTGAATACCTGCACAGCAAACTCCTGGGTCTTATGGATAAATATTCACAAATCGGGGATGTAAGGGGCCGGGGACTGCTGCAGGGATTTGAACTGGTAAATGACAGAAAATCCAGGAAAGCGGATCATGTATTTGCCGGAAAATTATTTAAAGAGATGCTCAAAAACGGATTAATTACCGAACTTGAGAGCAGAAACAATTTACAGAACGCGGTAATTGTACTGCACCCTCCCCTTATCACATCATACGGTGACGTGGATCATGCTGTTGAAATAATTGAAAAATCCATATTGAAATCGGTTAATTCTGCGCGTCGCGGAAAATTTTCACAAATTCACCGACACGGATATTCACCGCTCCCAGTTCGGTTTTGTAATCCAGCGGCATTCCCAAATCGAAAAAAGCAAAACCATGTTCTTTCAGATAACGTGATGCCAGAATTAACTGGACAGTACCGGCATTCTTTTCATCGTAATAACCCGAATAGGAAGTATAAACCCTTCCGGATTTTATCCCGAATTCACCGGCCACAAGTTTATCTCCGCGGTAAAGAGCAAATGATACGGGATACACATCGTTGATTTTACCATTCCGTATATCTTTTATCGCGGCAACAAGGGGCGGGGTCAGCCAGTCGTCCCCGTGAATATCCAGACAACGATTGACTACAGTATCAAACTCCGCATCATAACGGAGTTCATACCTGTTCAGAAAACGTATAATTGATTTTTTTACATGCAGATTTTCAAAAAACAGGGCTGAACGCACAAGGTGCAGTTTTGGTAAAAGGACATACTGTTCAGTACCATCGGTTTCTTCAAACCGGGATGACATAACCAAAAACCCGGCTCGCATGAGCCGGGCAATAAAATCAGGGTAAAAATCAAGCGACAGACAAAATTCTTCGCTGTAGTTTGTTTCCAGCATAGCATCGACAATCCTGTTGGGATCGCTATGGGGAAAAATTAACAGATAACCGTTTTCGGTATATCGTAAATGCAGCGTCAGCGCCTGGTTGATTTTTTCATTTTGGCTTTCACCACGGTTTTTTTGGCAGCTGCTTTTTTAACTGCCGGTTTCTTTGCTGCAGGTTTTTTTGCTGCAGGTTTCTTTGCAACCGGTTTTTTCGCTGCCGGTTTTTTGGCAGTATTCTTTTTGAATGCGGAAATACTCTTAATAACTTTTGTCAGTTTTTTATCATTACCGGCTTCGGCAAGATCCCATTTCATCTGCATGATAAGCCAGTACTCGGGGTTTGTGTTAAAGTACTTCGCAAGCCTTAATGCCACAGGAACCGAAATTCTTGTTTTGCCAAGGACGATAAGACGAACAGCCGACTGGCTTAAACGGATCTCCTTTGAAAGTTTAAAGGGATTCGATTCGTTCTTTTCCAGTAAATGCGCAAGAAAATCTCCGGGCGATAGCATTGATTTAGTCATGATTTCTCCTTTTTTATGACATTTGTATTTACAGCAGCCGGAAAACTACCCGGTTATTGTAAAGATATTAATCAGAATACCCAAAAATAATTAATTAGTCCAGTATATTTATCTATGGAAAAATAATTACAAATGGGTTAGTATAAAAATCACCATGAAAAAGCCGAAAAAGAAAATTAACAAAAAACTGGCAGCCCTGTTACTGATAATCGCGGTTTTTGCGGTTGTCTGCCTGCTGCAGTTCCTGAATGTTTTTAACTATCTTGAAAATAAATCCTATGATCTGCGTGTCAGGAGTCTTGCCCATCTGACAAGACCGTCGGATGATATAATTGTCATACTTCTCGATCAGAACAGCCTGGACTGGGCGCAACAGGAGCGGGGCTGGGGTTGGCCGTGGCCGCGCAAGGCTTACGGGGAAATGCTTGATTATATGTATCTTGGCAGTGCCAACTCCGTCGCCATTGATATTATTTTTTCCGAACCTTCCATATACCAGACAGAAGATGACGAAGCTTTTATCCGCGCCGAGGAAAAATTCGGCAGGGGTGTACAGGTTGTCATGATCAGCAGCAGCTCCGGCAGTGCCCTTTCATGGCCGCTAGATTTGGACAAACCCCTTTTTGAGCCGCACGGCTTTGCGGGTTTCCTCGATCAGTTCAGCCTCGGACTTGGGGGACATAAACTTACCAATGCAGTTTTCCCCATTGAAGGGCTGCAGTACGGATCCGCCGCGCTGGGAAGCGCGACAGGGTTTCCCGACTCCGACGGGGTAATCAGACGGCTGCGGCTTTTTACCCTGTTTGACGGTAAAGCGGTACCGGGACTGGCCGCTGCTTCCCTGCTTGTTTCGGGACATGAACCGGATATCAGTTATGATGCCAAAAGTTCCTCCATACGTTGGGGGGAATACATTATTCCGGCAGATAAAAACGGAACAAGCCTGCTCAGGTTTAAGGGTGATTTGAATCGCTACATCCCCTATTCGGCAAAAGCCATACTGCAGAGTTACGAAGCATACCTGAACGGTGATGAACCGGAACTTCTGCCGGAAGATTTTTACGGAAAATATGTATTTTTCGGCCTCTATGCAGAAGGCCTGTATGATATTTTCAATACCCCAATTTCATCATTGTATCCCGGTATGGGGGCGCATATCACCATGCTGGATAATATTATTTCCGGTGATTTCATCCGGGAAAGCAGATTATGGATAAACTTTCTGATACTGTTTTCCGTGGTATTCCTTACCGTAACGCTCAGTTTATTTTCCGGCCGCCTGTACCTGACTGTCGGCGGAGTAGTACTCGCTACGTTAGGTGTCATATCAGCCGTTATTGCCGCATACTATTGGGGTAACCTCTGGCTTCCCGTTGTAATGAATCTGGCCGGAATAATCGCGGCATTCATCAGCGCAACACTGTATAATTACGCCACAGAGGGCAGCCAGAAAAGGTTTATCAAGTCGGCATTCAGCCAGTACCTTTCACCGAAAGTAATTGACAGGATCATTGCCGATCCTTCGCAGCTGAAACTGGGCGGCGAAAAACGCGAAATGACTGCGATATTTACCGATGTCCGCAGTTTTTCAACCATCACCGAAGCCCTGGGCGATCCTGAAAAACTGGTTGAACTCCTCAATTTTTACCTGACCAGGATGAGCAATATAATTCTTGAAAATGAGGGAACCATTGATAAATACGAAGGCGACGCGATAATTGCCTTTTTCGGCGCTCCGGTGCATCTGGAAAACCATGCCAGTCTTGCCTGCCGTTCCGCGGTAAAAATGAAAAAAGCCGAAGCGGAAATAAACCGTGAATCACTGGCGGAAGGCCTTATCACCGGAGCGGTAATTGACGCGATGATAAAAAAAGGCATATTGAAAGATCCGGATGATCCCTGCCCCATGTTTACTCGGCTTGGAGTCAATACCGGTGATATGGTAGTCGGCAATATGGGAACTCCCAATAAAATGGATTATACCATCATGGGAAACGCGGTGAATCTCGCGGCCAGGCTGGAAGGGGTAAACAAACAGTACAACACGGGCGGTATACTGATAAGCGAGTACACCAGATCCCATATCGGCGATGAATTCATAATCCGCCCCCTGAGCCGAGTCCGGGTAGTAGGGATTGATACTCCGCTCAGACTGTATGAATTGCTTGATATACGGGAAGAAGCTTCGCTTGAATTAATTGAAATGGTAAAAAACTGGGAACAGGGTTTTGCCGCCTATGAGAAAAAAGATTTCATCGCAGCAGCCAATATTTTTGAACTGATATGCAGGCGCGACGGAAACGACCTTGCGGCAAAGAAATACCAGGATCGCTGCCGGAAATACCTTGCATCACCCCCTGATGAAAAGTCATGGGATGACGGAGTTGATAATCTTACGGAGAAGTAGGAGGAAAAATGAAAAAAATCGTTGTCATGTTTTTTCTGTGTGTCTGCACGGTAATTATGCTGCCGGCCCAGGCAAAAAAAGGCGGAACAATGTATGTTGCCACAAAAACACTGGAACTGAAATCTTCAACCGGTGCTTTTGCATCAACACGGGGCAGCCTGACATACGGTGATCAGGTAACAGTTGTGTCAATCAGCGGAAAATGGGCTGAGGTACGTTCTGCAGCAGATACATCAATTTCAGGCTGGACCGCTACTGCAAATCTAACGGCAAAAAGGATTGTAGCAGGCGCTGCGGCTTCGGCATCGGCATCTGAAGTGGCCCTGGCGGGAAAGGGATTCAACCAGGAAATTGAAAATGTCTATAAAGCGGAGGGAAAACTGAATTACAGCGATGTGGACAGGACAGAAGAAAATTCGGTTCCCCTGGATGAACTGTATGAATTTCTGGTGGAAGGACGTCTGTCACTGGGGGATAAATAATGAAAAAAATCAAATTATTTATCGTTCCGGCATTGATTTTATCGTTATGTGTTATATTCCCGGCCTGCCAGTCGCTGGCCAAAATCGCCGATGCGGGAGCCCAGATTGCGGGAGCGACAGGGGTGATAGATCAGAATACCGCCAACGCGATAAGCAATACCAGCAAAGCGGCAGCAAGTGCCGCGGAAACAATTACCCCGGAACAGGAGTACTATATCGGCAGGGCGGTCGGAGCAAACATCCTCAGCACATACAGTTTATGGAACGGCAATCCGGCTCTTACCCGTTATGTCAACAATATCTGCAATGCCATAACCCTGAATTCCCCCAGGCCGGAAATTTATGTCGGTTACCATGTAGGGCTTCTGGATACGGACGAAATCAATGCCTTTGCCACATCGGGCGGGCATATTTTTGTATCACGGGGTCTTGTCGCCAGCGCCAAATCGGAAGACGCCCTGGCCGGCGTTATTGCCCATGAAATTGCCCATATACAGCTGCAGCACAGCATTAAGGCCATCAAAACAAGCCGCATTACCCAGGCTCTTTTGGTAACCGGTACTTCAGCTGCGGGCGCCTATGCAGGTATAGACGTGAATGAGTTAACCGACATTTTCAATGAAACAGTCGGTGAAATTGTTACAACAATGGTAAACAACGGTTACTCACAGTCGCAGGAATTTGACGCCGATACCGCCGCTTTAAGCCTTCTTGCCGGAGCCGGTTACAACCCTTCGGGACTGATTGACATGCTGAAAGAACTGCAGAAAACACAGGTTGAACATCCCGGCGGTTTTAATAAAACCCATCCTACACCGGAAAAACGGCTGGCCAGCGCCCAAAAAGCGTTAAGCAAACTACGTGTAACGGATACCAGTTCCTACAGGCAGGCAAGATTCAACGCGGTGCGGTAACAATATATGTCCGATAAAAAACCGCCCCTGTACCTGATTGACGCTTACGGTTTAATTTACCGGTCGTATTTCGCTTTTATATCATTTCCGCTTAAAAACAATGAAGGGAAAAATGTTTCTTCGCTTTTTGGGTTTGCCCGTACGGTGATAAGCCTCCTCAATGACGGCGCCCCCCAGGCGAAAAGCGACGGGACGCAGGATTCCATAAAAAGAATTCCACTCCTGCTTGCCGCGGTATTTGATTCCCGCACGCCTACGTTCCGGCATAAAATGTACGACGCGTACAAGGCAAACCGGCAGAAAACACCCGATGATCTGCACGCGCAGGTACCGCTGGTGGAAGAATTTCTGGCTGCGCTGAATATCACCAGTCTGCATGCGGAAGGTTACGAAGCGGACGATATAATCGCTACACTGGCACAAAAATGCCGGGAAGAAAAACGGCAGTGTTATATAATTTCTTCCGATAAGGATTTGCTGCAGCTGGTCGGCGGCGGTACCTATGAACTGCGGCCGTCAAAATCAAAAACTTCTTCCGGTGATGCTTCAGGCAGTGACCGGAGTACCGGTCCGGTTTGGGATTTAATCGGGCCTGAACAGGTAAAAACAGAATGGGGGGTAAGTCCGGAAAAAATACTGGACTTGCTTTCACTGACAGGTGACGCATCAGACAATATCCCCGGCGTGAAAGGCATTGGTGAAAAAACCGCAGTGGAGTTAATGACCCGTTACGGTTCACTGGATGAAATTTACCGGAACATCGCCGGAATCGGGGGGTTCAAAGGTAAAAAACTGGCAGACGGAGAAGAAAGCGCCTATTTTTCAAGGTCACTGATAAAACTGGAAATGGCGGTGCCGCTTTCAATTACCGGAACAGACCAGCTTACGGCGGAAAAACTGAACCGTGAAGCCGCCGCTAAAGTTTTATTCCGGGAAGGGATACGCCAGAGCGCCAAACAACTTGATCCTTCCGTCAGCGCAGAATCCTCACAGGGTTTAAAACCGGTAAAGTCTGATGGTTCGGGAAAAAATCCTGCAGGCGGGGAGCAGAACAGACAAACGGGTGAAACAAACCAGGCCGATCAGGCACTGTTCGGAAACGGTGTATATAAAACCATCATGGATTTTACGGAATTAAAAACAATACTGGCAGAAGCTAAAAAGCAAAAACTCCTTGCCATTGATTTTGAAACGGATTCCCTTGACGCATGGAACTCCCGCCCCATCGGTTTATCATTGGCACTGAAACCCAAAGAAGCGTTCTATGTACCGCTTGCGCCCCACGGGGTACAGGAAGACGGAACCTCACAGGATCCAAACCATCTGGATCCCGAAAAAGTCAGATCGTTAATTGTACCCCTGCTGGAAGATCCCTCAATGACCATAGCCGCCCATAATGCCAAATATGATTACAAGGTGAGCCGCGGCTGGGGCATTAACCGCTGGAACTGTAAAATCAGGGATACCATGGTCGCCGCATGGCTGGCAGATCCTGAAAGAAACAATTACTCATTGGATTCACTTGTGTCTCAAAAATTCGATTATACCCCGGTCAAATACAATGAAATTGTACCAAAGGGCCGTACTTTTGACGCGGTAAGCCTGGAAACGGCTGCCCGGTATTCTGCAGAAGACGCCGATCTCTGTCTGCGTTTATTGAAGTATTACGAACCTCAGCTTGAGAAAACAAACGGAAAAAATCTTTTTGAAAATCTGGAAATGCCCCTGCTGCCTGTACTGGCGGAAATGGAGGGCGCAGGAATTAAAATTGAACCGAAAATACTGACCGATTTCGGAAAAGTGCTTGAAACTGATCTTGAAAAAATCCAGAGCGATACATGGAAAATGGCTGGTCATGCATTTAACCTTTCATCGACCAAACAGCTGCAGGAAGTGCTGTTCACAGAACGCAAACTTACCCCCGGGAAAAAAAACAAAACAGGTTACTCCACCGATGCGGCTTCCCTTGAGGAACTCTCCCGTGAAGACCCGCTTCCCGCGCTGATACTCAGGCACCGTACTCTGGCAAAACTGAAATCAACCTATGTGGACACACTGCCGGTCATGGCCGACGCTTCCGGACGGCTGCATACCAATTTTGATCAATGCGGAACCGCTACAGGCCGTCTTTCCAGCCGGGAACCGAATTTGCAGAATATTCCAATCCGGGCCGAAGAAGGCCGCCGTATCCGGGAAGCTTTTATTGCCGGTCCTGGCTGTCTTCTGATTTCAGCCGATTACAGCCAGATAGAACTGGTCGTTCTGGCCCATTTATCGCAGGATGAAAATTTAATCGCCTCATTCCGTGAAGGCACCGATGTTCACGCCCGAACCGCTTCCCTGATTTTCGGCATCGGTGAAAAAGAGGTAAACGGCAATCAGCGGCGCATCGCGAAAACAATTAATTTCGGGGTAATGTACGGAATGAGTGCATTCCGTCTTGCCAATGAACTTGGCATCAGCCGCACGGAGGCCGGAAACTTTATTACGGCATATTTTAATACCTACTCCGGTGTCAGGCGTTTTATCGAAGAACTAATCAATAAAACAGAAAAAACAGGCTATGCTTCCACCATACTCGGGCGCAGGCGTTATATTCCCACGATTAATTCACCCAATAAAACAGAGAAAGCCGCAGCGGAACGTATCGCGGTCAATACCCCCATTCAGGGATCTGCCGCCGATATCGTTAAAACTGCCATGCTTAATTTGGACAAACGTCTTTCAGCCGAAAAAAGCCCGGCCCGCCTTCTGCTGCAGGTACATGACGAACTTATTTTTGAATGTCCTGAAGAAGCGGTAGTTAAAACAACTGAACTGATTAAAACAGAAATGGAAAATGCAGTAAAACTGAATATTCCCCTGCGGGTAAGCGTTGAAACTGGCGCCCGCTGGGGAAGTTTTCATTAAGATAAGCTTATCTTTTATTCATTTTCGAATGCGGGGGATTTCTGCAATCGCATCCGGGTGATTGTCTGTTCATGGGTAACTGGTTTCTCTGGTGCATTTGATTCGGAGCCGCCTGACGGAATCCGCCAATATCATATTCCCTGCTATTAAGCGTCATTTTCTGCACCGCGAGGAATTTCAATTTTTCATTCTGCGGAAGGGAAAAGGCATTACCTTCCAGTTTAACAGAAGCCCCTTCCTTCAGACCTTCAATAAACCCGATAAAGCGGTTAAGCCCTCCGACAAAGTAAGTGACATCCCCGCTGTTAACTGCAATTCTGCCGCTGACAATAACCAGATTCCCGCTGATACTTACGCTTTCCGGTTTCGGCAGCTGCGGGGCACTGCGGTCCCGCGGGATACTTCGTTCCCGGCCGTATTCATACTCCTGACCGTGGTTCTGCCCTCCGGGAAAACGCCCCTGCCCCCGGCGCTGACCATCCTGTGCCGATACCAGCGCTATGGCGCAGCCAATAAAAACCAAAAGTAAAATTGTCCGTTTCATATTGAAACCTCCATAATTTGTTTTCGAGCCCGTATATTATTATAACAATGAATTCAAAACAAGGTTTCAAAAAAAAACCGGCCCTTTCAGAACCGGTTTTTTGTATATCGGAAAAAATAAAATTATTCAGCTTCTTCCGTTACGGGTTGTGCAGCAGGAGCCGGAGCAGCTGCTTTATTGGCTGAAGAACCGTTGTGCTTAACGCTGAGCAGTATGCTTCCGCTGCCGTTATGAATAGAAAAATCAAACACTATATTGGGTGTGAGTTCAAAAGTTATACCCGCTGTAAAAATCTGCAGGAAATTTTCATTGTCTCCCGCTTTCCAGTGCTGAGTTTTATCCTTCACAACGTAAGTGGCTCCGCCGATTTTATGTGTCTCATAATAGCCGTAATAGGCATATGCGGGAAGGTTAACTTTAACGCCCCAGTTCAGGGTTAATTTGTCCAGCGGCAGCAAATATTTTTCTGACCACTTGTTGAAAATTGAACCTTTCAGCTGAAAACCGGTTCCAAGGGTAGCATAATCATAACCATCGGAACTCCAGGGATCACTGACACCGATACCGATGAAACTGTCATCCCAAAAATAATCCCAGCCAAAATAAATCGGAACATTAAGTTTGGCTCCCAGTGAGAAGAATTCGTTGGCCGTATAACTGAAAACAGCATAGGGATTAAGTTTATTTTTCCAGCTTAAACCGTCTCCGTATCCGCCGCCTCTTTGATCTGTATATACAGTTATCTGAAACTCATCACCTGCACCTATAAAAAGTTTTCCCCAATCGGCGTCTTTTATAAGCATGGCGCCGGTATCAACACCCAATATGGGTGTAAGACTGTTATCTGAAAAATCGGAAAAATAAACTGTATTTCCGCTGTCATCGGTCAGGTTGATGCTGTCCTGCCAAAATTCAACTTTAAGGGCGAGACTTGCCGAAGGTCTAGTGGAAAATTTACCGAGATTCATATCTTTGGCTGCGCCCCATTCCAGTTTGGGAGTTATGGTTCCGTATCTTGTCCAGAATTTTCCATAGGAACCTGCCGGTCCCCAAACACCAAAAACATCGGTTACATAGGGAAGATCAATTACATTGATGTTTTCTTCAACAGTAAACCTGAATCCGTGATCGCCTATTCCAAGCAGTACACCGAAATAGTTACGGCGGGTTATCCCTTCCAGATCGGGGAACAATGGCCAGCCAAGCATGACATCGTCTAAATCAGGACCAATCCATTCAAATGAACCGTCATCATTATAATTAATGTAAGTTTCACCCATATCCTGGGTACCGTTATTGAAACGGCCGTTGTAGTATAACGCAAGATAGGATTTGTCCAATTTAAGGGCTATACCCCCTTCCCATGCATTCATATCATCCAGATCAAGGGGATCAAACTGTATATCCTGCATTTTGAGATAACTGAACCATTTGGAAAATTCCACATCTGCCCAGTCATTCACGCCGAAAAACAGATCTACATCGGTAGCGAAACGTCCATTGGTGGCTTCGCCCATTGCGGAAGACGGTCCGTGAAAATCAAAATCATCGGGGTAAAGAATCCCGAAATTCTGTGCAGTTACAAACTGCGTACCAAAAACCAGTACCGCGGCAAAGCAGATAAATAT
>Ga0123353_10017354_pt1 | contig 10577 bp, 3 predicted proteins | sample TergutLab28metaG_3_FD_92763 | JGI IMG/M metagenome (GOLD analysis project Ga0123353, IMG submission 92763) | Labiotermes labralis P3 segment gut microbial communities from Petit-Saut dam, French Guiana - Lab288 P3 | ecosystem: Host-associated > Arthropoda: Insects > Digestive system > Gut ... | reverse complement strand
TGGGAACTTCCCAACTACCTGCACCTTTCGAGCCCAACCCCACCCTTCTACGGCCTCCCCTCCCTTCACAATGCCCTACTGAAAGTACGGAGGGTATTTTGCCCCATCCTGTAAAATATGTAGATAAAATTAAAATTATAAAATATTTAAAAGTGTTCCAACATATTTCGGATCACAGAGGATCCATCATCAGGGAGCCTTGTACAGTGCTTGGCTAAAAATTACAAGAATGGTTCCATCGTGTCCGTTGACATGGACATGATCGGTGTTATGGCAGCATATTCTGACCAGTTGTGCATGTGTGTAGTTCACTGTATATAAAGGCACGCTGATACATATACAGTGAACTACACACACGCACAATGGGTCAGAATATGCTGCCATAACACCGACCTTGACCATATCAAGGGACACGATAAAACCATTCTTGTAATTTTTAGTCAAGCACTGTACAAGGCTCCCTGATGATGGATCCTCTGTGATCCTAAACATTTTGGGGCACTTTTAAATATTTTATAATTTTAATTGTATCTATATATTATATATTGTGCATTAGTTGGATAATAAAGTGTTTAATTGTCATTAATGCACGGTGCAAACATGGAGATTGTACAAAAACACTTAGCTGACTTGTATGTCACTGTGCGCACAGACGAGCTACTTGGTTATTAGCACGTTCAGCGAAACCCACATGCTGGCATATCTAGCAATGTCGATTCTATTGAACTCCCAACAGATGCATCTCCCAGTTTCCTAGACCTGCCCGTTCACCTGGAAAAGTATGCGCAATCCCATCCGTAACACACTGAATTCAGGCCAGCATTCTCAACAAGATATTTAACCAAAAGCCATGATTAGTGAAAACATAAAAATTGACAGTAAGCTTGCCTCAAGCATGGCCACATTCCTTGTTTGGTGTCTGAATTGGAATACTGGTATATAGGGAGATAACAGGTATATAGGGACATAACGGGTATATGTTTTAACAATGGCATACAAGTTGGAACGTCAATAGTTTTACGTTACAGAGAGCTTCCATGCCTTTTTTTAATGCACTGTCAACCTAAGAAGCCTTACAAGATGTGAGCTGCTCTGTTGAAGAAGATTAAGAAAGAGTAGTTACTTTGAGAGAGGATTTAGAAAACTTGGAAGAAAATGATAGATCTGTAAAAAATCTGTTCGTAAAGAATTTAAGGAAAAATATCAGATTTGTTGTGTGAATGTATTAGAGTCTATTTTTATGTGCGTTTATTATTCGGATGTGAACTGGATTGAGGAATTTCAGGATAGTTTCCAATTAACAAGATGGGGAGAACTAGCAATAAGGAGAATTTTGAAACATAACGACAAATTGAAAGTACGAAATTAAATCAAAACGTGACAAGCTTAATATATCACAGGATCATTCAGAAAGAAAATGATTCCTTTAAAAGGTTTTGTACTTTGCAGCCGTCTGTATGTCTTGCTGTTGTCTGTATACCTTGCATTCGTCTGTGTGTTTTGCAGTTTTCTGTGTACCTTGCACAGGTCTATACTTTTTGCATTTGTCTGTAAATCTTGCATTCGTCTGTATGTTTTGCAATTGTGTGTAAGTCTTGCAGTTGTCTGTGTGTTTTGCTGCTTTCTGTAACCCTTGCAGTCTTCTGTCCATATTGCATTCGCTGTATTTCTTAACAGTCTTATCAAGAACTTCCCCATACCTTGTAATTCTCAATACACATACACTTGGTATTATAAAGCCCATATTGGCTTTAGACAAATAACTCAATACCATAAAATTATTTTCTAAATATTAACCTTTTGACGCCTAATGTCAACTATAGTGGTCGTACCGCACCGCTAACATGTAAAGTTGCATTTTATATATTTATTCAACAAATATAGGTACTGAATATTTGAAACATGATATATAATCTCCGTTTTTTCTCTTCAGAATGCAGTTTGTTTCATAATTTTAACGTATTTGGTTCCGTATTATTCACATTTTATATACAGGGTGTGCTAAAATTTAAAAAAAATAATTCCGGCGCCAAAAAGTTAAGCTACACCCTTCTGTTCTCAAACCTGTCTGAACACAAAATGTTAACATATATATGACGATTTAACTTGCAATTCTGTCACATGATTTTCGGAAACTATGAACTTAATAGCTCCATATGTTTACTCCATCTAAATTAGTGTACACAATATATACAGAGCTCTAAGACACAAGTTTATACTGTCGATTTGAGAGCATAGTGCGTCAACGTAAAATAGAGCAAGTGATGACAGACCAAGATGGTTCGATCGATAACACATCTGCCCATTATTCGGGAGGTATCAGATTCGAACCTCGACCGGGACGCCGAATGTTCTGACTGTAATTTTTTTTGTAGATTTACTTGCTTGATTTAGGCAAATTCTGCCACATGATATCAAATTAGTCCACGAATGTTACCGACCAAGTGTTTCACAATTTACTGTTCCCTCATCAACCTACGATTCATCGACATACGGGTATAATGTTAACTAAAAAAAATAATGATAAATGCAGAAGGCTAAAACAGCATGCGTTAAGAATTTCGAGTCCACAATAGAAGTGTTAAGATTGTCGATTAGCCTGGGCCTACTCTAAACAACAGTTTATATTACAGGTCCTGGAAGGTTAAAATCAGTAGCTTTTGCACACAACAAGAAAGTTTGACTCTCGTAAATGCATCTATTTACATAAGCAAGAACAACCAGTGGGAACTTTCCTATTATTACAGCACAAGGAATTTTAGCAATATATTCTTAGTTATCCTGCAGAATGTTTTAAGAGCCCACGACTGTAACAGTAAGCAACCTCGAGCAACTACAATTTTTGCATTTCGAATGTGACATTCTGCATTCCATACAGTCTTCTTTTTCGTCGGCAGTTACAAACTTTTCACGCGAATATACTGCATTTATTCTTAATAACAGAAGCGGTGGAGTCTTTAGAAAAGTAATTACAGATAGAGACTGTGGATTTTGCAGTGGTTTGCGCTAGGGAAAGCCTAACGCCCTGTGTTCGTGACCAGCAACCAACATATTCCAGTTGGACATAAACTGTGCTGAAATGCAGCGGTGTTTTATGTGTGTCAGAAAATGCACTTCTTTTGTGTAGTGTTATGTGTAGCTACAGCCGCGCATAAATTCGACTTTAGGCTTGTTATAAACGAAACACTTAATAAATGGTGACCAGAAGAAAGAAGGCCATAAAGTGACAGAAATACATGCTTTTGATGGGGCGTATTTATTTCCCCCCTGACCGTAGTCGCGAGTGTTGAAGGACACTAATCCACTGTGTAGGTCAGCCGCATTCTCTTGAGTAAATTACATTACATGCCAGAATACAATGTCATAAACCACGATACCGCAATGGAAATTAATTAAAGCTGTTCAATTCTCACACAGCCTACCCATATTTCAACCTACTTAAAAACTGGGGTATTTGATATGTGATTTACGGTGCGCGCTGACTGTCAGCACACACCACCTTTTAGCGCTGAGTTTGAGTACGGGTAGGTCATGTTTAATGCCTTCCCTCAGTGGTTCCGTGGCATATTATGGGACCGCAGTTACCTTGCGGTCCACAGAAATGTGAAGTTAGTAGCTTTATTTGGAAGTTTGGAATTGTTTCACAACAAATAGCTCGTCATTCCTATCCATCTTTCTGTAGTTTCAGTTTTCATAGTTCAATAATGCGATATTCACTTACACGCTTCTCATTCCAAATGTTTTCATTAAACACCACATGACAAATGTAGCCGATAAAATGTTACTAAACAACAAATAGTAAACGACTTAAACTTTCTAATTTATTTTCATGAATTATTCTGTCACCCATTTTTTTTTCCTGTGGCGCAGCGGCCCAACGCGGGCCATGGCCTCCTCATTCTTGAGGTTTCTAGATCACACACAACGACGTACCACAGTCAGTAGGACTCCTCTGGACGAGTGATCAGCCCGTCGCAGAGACCTATATCTGACAACACACAACACTCAACACAGACAGACATCCATGCCATCGAAAGGATTCGAACCCACAATCCCAGCAAGCGAGCGGCCGTAGACCCACGCCTTAGACCGCGCGACCACTGGGATCGGCCTTTGTGTCACTCATTCAATATATTCTCGATGTTATGTGAACTCATTTCGTTATAAGATCTATTGTGAAAAGCTCATAGGAATTGAAGTCAAAATATTTTAATGGAAAGTATGCAATTGCTAGTTCCACATTTAGTGTGAGGAATTTTAAAAGCAGACAAATTGTTATGCTACATCATTCGCGTTTTTTTTTATAAGTTTGCTTCTTTAGAAAATATGTCTAGACCCACGCCGTATGCGATAGATCTTTCGATAGAATATGCTATAACAAACATGGGCCATCTCAGTCGGTATAGCGACTGACTACGGGCTGGACAGTCCGGGATCGAATCCCGGTGGGGACGAGATTTTACGCCCGTCCAGACCGGCCCTGGGGCCCACCCAGCCTCCTGTAAAATGGGTACCGCCTCTTTCCCGGGGGTAGAGGTGGCCGGGGTTTGGGGCTGACCCCTAACCCCCATCTAGAGTGCCGAGGTCCTAGAAACAGTAGAGCTATACCTTTACTAACCCTAAGGGCCTGCGTGACCTATAAAAAGAGTGAAGACCTACCTACTGTAACATACTCGCACCAGTCAGTAAATTTACGACAATAGGAAAATAATCAGCAAGTGATGAGAATGGAAAAAATTCACCAAGTTATGACACAGTAAAATTATTTTGTTTGCGCAAATTACTTTCGTTTGGGCGGATAATTGGATCCAGTCTACAGATCGCAAATTGAAATAACTAGACCATCAATAATACCTGGTATTTTAAAAATAAACCGTCTCCACCCACTACCAGATCAATTCCAGTTCAGTGAACACACATTTATTCCAAAAATCGAAGATACATAAATTACGCACTTGGAGAATGGTCTCTAGATAACTAACAGTCAATTACTATTGGTTTTTAAGAACACCCATCTAATAGTTGCTAGTGAATAGTACCAAATAAGATGGGGAAACTTTTATGCATGTAACTAAATTAATATAGGGTTATTCGAAATGATTGTCGGGGTTTTAACAACTTGTCATACACAATACACTTGAGATAGGAGTATATGTATTTTTTATTTAATAGAACAACACTCAAAGTTTTTGTTACATACGTTACAGGTGCTCTATATGTGACTCTTTGTATCACGGCACTGAAGGTACGAATCAAAACCGCCATTGAAACCATCACCACTGACATGCTACATACAGTTTGGAACGAACTCGATTATCGTGTTGATGTTTGTAGAATCACAAAGGGTGCATATATAGAGCACCTGTAAGGAATGTGACAAAAACTTGGAGTGCTGTTCTATTAAATAAAAAAAACGTATACTGCTATCTCAAGTGTATTGTGTATGACAAGTTGTTAAAACCCCGACAATCATTTCGAATAAGTCTGTATTTGCAGCAAGACTCTCGTGACCTGTTTCAGCGTTCACTTCGAGAACGCAGTCAAGCTGAGAAACGTCTAAGGATAAAACACCTCAACAGATTCTAAGCGGTTGTCTTCCGCATAGAAATTTAAGTCTGAACATCTACACCACTTCTCAATAACAGATTACAAACAAGTTTATGTATAATAGTGAAAATAAACAAATAATATTTATGCATATACTTCGGAAAGATCAGAAATACCTTGAAGATTTTGAAATGTGACGATAGGGAAGGTGGGAGAAGATCAGTTGGACGATAGTTTGAAAAACTGAGAAATATTAGAAAGAGTCCGGAAAGAGAGGAACATCTTATATACAATAAAATGAAGAAAGTCTAAGGCGAATGATCATATCTTACTTAGGAAAAATGGAAGGGATGGGAAGAGGACGAAAAAGACGTAACCAACTACCGAATGACAGAAGCAGAAGATACAGGAAATTTAAAAACCCAAAAAGGTTATGTCGCACCCTGTGGAAGAATCGCTTCGGAAGGGGCTATGGACCCGTGGCAAAGACAGGCAACGTGATAATTTTGATGATGATTATATATGTACAACAGAAAATACGTTATGACTATGTATGCATCTGTTATCAAACTATATATGCATGTTATACCACAGATGTTGGCGTCGACACATATAAAAACGTAGTTTTCACGCTCATACACGGACAGCAGTATTTTCGAAACACTGATATCTGAAGAACAAATAACCAACAAGTCTTTAAAAAATAACGCGTAAGAAGGGGTGGGGATTGTTTAACAAATGTAAAGGCCTTTGTTTCGTTGTCTGTGCTGGAACTGTACTGGTGTAATTTAGTGTATTGCAAGCGGTGACTGAAAGTTCTACTGAAGAGCTGGCAAGCAAATCTTTTAAATTCCAGTATGTACTGTCAGTGCACTGCTTACGTTGCTTCAAAAGCTCCCATACCCCCCCCCCCATATCCAAGCTTTGATTAGCGTGGGTTGGCGTAACGGGATGGGTAGCTACTAACGATGGCAAGGGCTGAATTTTACCTCTCATTCCACCTCGTTAATATCGCTCATAAAGGCTGATAATGAGATTACTGACGGCAACACCCGGCAATGACATGGATCTGTTAGCTCATTTACTTTCTCCAAAATGTATGTGTTTGCATTTCTATAAAAATCGTACATGGGCGTAATAGGTCGTTACACTTTTCATTCAAGCTTGCATAATTAAAGACTAAGGTATTGTGAGATGTGACGTGAATGTGGACGTAAAACAAAATGTAAGGCGTCACATTATACAGGTCAAATAATTATCACAATCGTCGTCACAAGAACTCCAAAATGCAGTTCTCCTTTCATTATTTTAAAGTCTAACGTCAGAATATTAAGTCTTCCCACATATGTCGATTTTTAAAACTATCTAATCAATAACTTTCAAGATATTACGGAATTCTCAGATTCTTCACGGTTTTCGTAGAATACTGATTTCAGGTTGTGTTCTGTACCAACTGAAATGAACTGAAAACTTTCTTGAACACATTTTCTTAAAATATATTAGTAGTATCGTCCCATTTATCCTTACATACGAGAGATTTATGTGACATCTTTCCCAACAATTTTTGACCAAATTATGGACATATACATATGAATTCCTAGTCGTCCATTATGTATCTTTCGTCTCTTCCTTTGTAATTTATTGGAAGCAAGCTGTGGCGATTAGCAAATTAATATCCACGCCTCAAAGGATTATGGCGTCAAATTATTGAGGGACATGGTCGATGCCATTGAATACGTGGCAAGACGAAACACCCAGAAAACCTTTAGATTAGAAAACTGGGTATCAAATTCCACGTCGTAAAATTTGGTACTAGAAAGAGAATGGGTCTCTAGAATTCGCAGCAAAATAAACGTCACGCCATAAGCAACGTTCTAGAATAGAAATTTAACATGAACAACAAAAATGATAGCATTTCTATCCTAACTAACTCATTACGAGTGAGATATTTACAAAGAAAACTGGGAAGTCTTCAGATAAAAATACGAACAGAAATGTGAGGTATCACATCCACTACTCTCATTTCAACGAGATTAGAATTTCTTCTAGTGGCGGGTTATTATTATTATTATTATTATTGTTAAATAAATATCAGTGCCGTGAACGGCGGTTGAACTCACACTCTCGAAGTCATAATGTTTACGATCTAACTACTTTGTCTAGCCAGAACATATGAAGGCAGCTAGCACAACACAAACATCGTACTCAGCTCTTCAGTAACATGACATATTTACATGACATAGGCGATCGAAGTTTCTATATTAACAACAATGGTAACGCATTGTGCTATCTCAGTACAGATTTGTTCACGAGAGTTATGACAACCGCGAAAGCACTTCTGGCATAAATGTAATTCTTTAGCAGTCTGACACATGTGTCATGGAACAGGCTGTACAAATGACGAGGATGTGGGCTGAAGAAGTTCAAATTTAAAAGATGGATCCGGGTGAACTTCACATTTTGTCCACTAAAAAGGGGCCGCTATGACGACAGTAAGGGTGCGTACCCACAAACAGTCGAGTCGAGCCGAGTCCATTCCAGTCCAGTCGAACTCACAAAGACGCGACAGTTATGAAAGGATCAGCAATGTACAGCACAGCTTAGAGCTACAAAACATGACCTAGTAAAAAAAATTCGGAAAATTACATTATCCTCTTATTGTATTCCTTCTTTGTCATTATTTTGGAAATAAAAGTACCATGCTTATAACATGGACGAATTTCTGATAGCAAATATAAGCAGGGGAACTTGGGTTCGAATATCCGTCACAACTCTAATTGAACAAAAATGACATAGGCTGCAATATAAATAGAATTGAAGAAATAAAAGGCAGGTAGGAGTAAATAATGTTACTATCTAGGACACTTATTAAGAAAAAGAGCAGCGCCAATAGTATCGAGAATTCCCTGCTTATCTCCTACAGAATTTTGTAGCACTTACCTCAAGACGTTCTTCAGTTGAAATCGCCCTTCTGCAGTTGGTGTTTTGTTTCCTTATTTCCTCTCCCATCACCTGTGACAGACGGTAGAACTGCTCGATGTTCATTCTAAAAAATCCATGAAATTTCTCTTCATCTTCCAGCAGATCCGAGTAAAATTGGCTACATATTCCGAATTCTGGTCTCTTCATGTTTATCGGGTGCACCCACATGTTCCGTCTTTTACGACGCCTATCCTTCTCCACATAATCGTGCGCAAAACAAGCATATTAAAATTTTCCATCGCTATAGAGTTCTTTACTTGTGCACTGTTCAAAGAGCACTGAAAACCCACTGGGACTCGTGCGGACTTGATTGGACTCGAAACGGTGAGCGTGCACCTTCCGTGACTCTATAGAGTCTAACTGGGCTCGACTCTGTTGGAGGATACACGCTGTAGAACTAGAGAAAGTATGTGCACTCTGTGTCCTGTAAACATGCGCAAAAATCACATTCTGACCATCTGAAGATAAACATGAGTTGATAATACAGATAAATATACAGTTAGTACCTCACGGAGATCCCCTATTAGACGGAACAATTTATGAATACTGTATGGTGGGGGTCCTTGTAAGAGGCAAGTAAATGAGGCAAAAGGTCCCTGTACGAACCATAAAGGAATATTTGGGGAGTGGAGGTGTATATGCACTCATTCTTAACAGAAATTAAATGGGAGTGAGTTGGCAGATTTAAGCTTCAATCATTTAATCTCCGGTGATTTCCACAGTCAAGGCGTGTTTGTTATGACTAGATACAATGACCTTGAAAGCTGTTTTAGGCCACGAACGTTGCTATGAATAGATACTTAGAGAGAATCTTTCATCGGCAAATTTCGAGGTTGTCATGCCTGCCGAAATGTAGCTGTTGTGGACTGCCCTCCAAGGACAGTCTGTTTTCATCAGCCATTGGCACTTCGCCTTCTTGTCCCTAACTAATTATTACTACATGAGGAGAGACCAAAAAAAGAATTTAAAATTTTGATCCTTTGTGTCTGCATGTATATAATTTTTATTTTAATTACTGAAGTCCACACTTTAGGTGTAATTAGAAAAGGAAAGTAGATGATGGTTTAAAGTTCTTCAAACATGCTAGTCTAGTTTCAAGGCAAGTGTATTGTAGTCATCCACGGTTATTGGATTATTTGCATGCTGAGATCTGGTAATTGTAATTTTACTGCAAATTACATATTGTGTTAAAAGGTACTATAAAGTAATGACATAAAAAGAAGAATCTTTTCCTTTTCGTTGATTATTCCACACATTAATTATTCAAAAGCCGGACCTTCGTCGATACGGTATATCGTACAAGTAACGTAAAAGTATTTATTATTATTATTATTATTGATTAACGATTGAATAACGTGTAGGTTGGCCTCAGCTGCCGTCTGTGAAGATGATGAGCATAGTGTTGCAATCCACACAGTCATACGAAATATGCATATCTTAGTGTTTTGTGGAAACTGGATCAATGAAAATAGCGCACAGTAAAATTATGTCAAAACACACAAAGACATGCTTGATTTAAATCTTTCGCCGTGGTGCAGACAAGAACTACGCTCCTCTGGGTTATTACGCAGCGAGTAGTGCTAAATTCTTACCGACGTTTCAGGACAACTTTAAGGGTTGTTTGACCGTGCATCTTCATCATGAAATAAAGTGAAATGCCAACTTGATGCAACTAGGTAATTTATTGAAGTTTCTTTAGTTCGACATGTTTCGGGTACATGCGCCCATCATCAGGAGCACTAGATGTTGAGTTGCAGCATATGTTTTTCTGTATCCAGTTTGTAGATGGGTGGTGATCCTGAGAGCTGCTGCGTAGGTCGTGTGTACGGTGCGGATGGTGCCGCGCGGAACCATCCGCACCGTACACACGACCTACGCAGCGGCTTTCAAGACCACCACCCATCCAAAAACTCGGTGCAGAAAACCGTATGCTGCAACTCAACATCTAATGCTCCTGATGGTGGGCGTATGTACCCGAAACATGTCGAGCTAAGAATACATAAATAAAATTACCTAGTTGCATCAAGTTGGCATTTCACTTTATTTCA
>Ga0123353_10017352_pt1 | contig 10577 bp, 7 predicted proteins | sample TergutLab28metaG_3_FD_92763 | JGI IMG/M metagenome (GOLD analysis project Ga0123353, IMG submission 92763) | Labiotermes labralis P3 segment gut microbial communities from Petit-Saut dam, French Guiana - Lab288 P3 | ecosystem: Host-associated > Arthropoda: Insects > Digestive system > Gut ... | reverse complement strand
GCTAATTTCATAATAAGAAATAATGAATGTAGAAATTTCTAAACACTGTATTTGTAAATATCACAATAAGAAATGTAGTACTACTCCAAGTAATGGAGCTTGCAATAAAAAAAAAACACACACACACACACACACACACTTGCGTTCATACATATAAGCATTCATGCATACTTGCATGCCTGCATGCATGTATGCACACACATGTACATACATTATACATTATGTACATATATACGTTACACACACATGCACGCGCACACACACACACACACACACACACACACACACACACACACTAGTACGGATGAACATTTGTACATTCATTCCGTTCAGTCATTCATTCATTCATTCCATGGATCAATAAGTGTGTCATAAAAGAGAGTAGGATATGGAACAAGTAAAAAATGCACCAACAAAAAATTTACATTGTAAAATACTAGCTACATTTTACAAAAATATTATGAATCATCTTTACACATGAAGAACTTTATCTACAGTGTAAAAGGAGGGTCTGTGTAGGTATTTTCTGAAGACTGCTCTAAATTTTGTGTTGGCATTCTTGATTGTCACACTTGATGGTAAACTGTTGAAAGTTCTTATGCCAGCATAGAATGTCTTTTTTTTGGAAACAATATAAATTGGCATTTGGGGTATGAAGATGATGCCTTGAATTAATATTGTGTATGGATGAATTTGCTTGAAAAATTTCCTGATTTTGGTGATTAATTTCATTAATGAAATTATATATTGGCATGAAACAGGTAGAATTTTTAATTGTTTAAATAGGCTTCTTCAAGAGGTTATGGGTTGTGCACCAGTCATAATTTTGACAGTTTTCTAGTGTAATGTGAAAGAAAGCCTTCCCCCTGTTGGAAGAGGTACCCCAGAAAATTGTTCCATATTTTATGATAGAATGGAAGTATGCATAGTAAATTGATTTTAGAGTGTTAATGTTACTGATGTAGACCATGGGCCAAACGGCATAACATATTGCACTTTACTTAGGAATCATTTGTTCAGTATGGTTCTTCCATTGTATGTGGTTATCAATTTCTAAACCAAGACATTTTGTATTCACTGTCTCTTCTACATACTCTTCTTTGTAACCAATATGTAATGTAGAATGTGATGAATTCTTTGTTATGAATTTCATTATATTTGATTTATCTAAATTTAGAACTAATTTATTAGCAGTAAAACTTGTAATCATATAAGAAAAAACTAAATCTGACTCTTAACAGAAATCTTCGAAACATCTGCTTGAAATTATGACACTAGTATCATCAGCTAATAATATTAGTTCTGATACAGACTTTGTTTTTGGGGGAAAGGTCATTTATGTATATTATGATTAGAGAATGAAGCTAATCCATCAACTGTCATCTGGATTTAACGTCGGTGTCACTGTTATGGAATACATGTTTCATATAATCAACTATTTTGCCTGACAACTGTCGATTACCACTACATGTGGGTTTTTTAATTGCATTGAGATACTGCACTCATCTGGCTGCCTACCTGTGGAGCAAAATAGCAGTGTAAAATGATAAATGGTAGTTGTCAGACAAAATAAGGACCCTGTAAATGTTTAAATTTGTCAGGAGGAAACAGATATCAACATCTCTCTCTTCCAAATGTTCTGTTGGACTGCTACCACAGTACTTTTGAACTGTGAGTGCTGACAACACATGTGACTTACCAGTTGCTCTAGCAAAATGTCATTAGATGTTTGTGGAACCTTGTCTGTGTATACTTGAAGGAAAAGACATGTGATTGAAGAATGAGAATTGTTTAAATCTGTGTAGCAGAACAGACAGAACCAGTGCTTTCTAAAGCTGTGTGCATTTTGAATTAAACTGCAGCATCTTGTGTCTTGTGATGTGGAGTGGTGTAATGTGTGCCTCCTGTTTTGAGTGGTAAGGAGCATATATTTTTTGTAAGATTTTGAGGTTTTCATGGCAATGATTGTTACAGTGGTCATCTTCTGAGATGGGACACTGTAATTTGGTGGATAAATACAATTGTCCCTTTGAAATATTGATATCTTTGTACCAGATTTAATTGCAGAATATCCCAGAATATAACAGTCCTCCTTTGTGGCTGAGGGTTTATTGTTAGTACTGCAATTTGTGAGTATTGATGAGGTTTTTCTTGTGTTTTATGCTGTAATGAAAATGTTGTATATATATGCTGTACATCAGATGTTACAATGACATAAATAATTTACTGTTTATGCTTTTGTTCTGGTCCTGCAGCAGTGGATTATTATAAAAGTTTAATACACTTGTTTATAATACGAAGTTGAAAGGAACATGATGTTCACGGTGACTTTTGGTCTTTCCACTTTAGATGATACCTGACTGGAGAAATTCACTGCAGATCAATTGTTTATTATTTTTGAATGTCTCTATTGGAAAACATTTGTTTCATATTCTAGTTTCATCCAATTTACAATCCAAAGTATGTGAAGCTGTACCAGAATCGAAGGTTGGGCCCAGAACTTCCTCCACATATTTTTGCTGTTGCGGATGCAGCATATCATTATATGCTGAAGGAAAGGCGAAATCAGTGCATAGTAATCAGTGGTGAGAGTGGGAGTGGCAAGACAGAGAGCACCAACTTTCTCCTGCACCATCTTACTGCTCTTAGCCAGAAAGGAAGACATGGCAGTGGAGTGGAGCAGACAATATTGAGTGCAGGGCCAGTGCTTGAGGTAATGACTGCAGCTGGAGAGGCAATTATCAGCTAACTCATGGAGCAATATTCTTCTTGAGAATCTAATAGTTCCTCTGCTAGTCAAGAAATTGTCCACGTTTTATTGAACCTGCAGGTTCATTATTATGTTCACAAGAGCGTGCCACTTGTCCCTGACCTGAGCCAGATTAATCCACACTGTTCATGCCAGTCCTATTTTTTAGGGTCCATTTTAATATCATCATTCAATCTGTGCCAGAGTCCACTGAGCAGACTTTTCCTGTTCTACACCATAACGTGTATTTTGTTTCACTTTAGGCCCATCCATGCCACATGCCCCAACCAGCTTATTACTGAGTTGATCACCCCAATACTATTTGGTCAGGAGTTCAAATTGCAATGATGCCCCTCATTATGTGTTTTTCTCCACTTTCTTATTACACCTTCCCTGTTAGGCTCACTTACCTTCCTCAGCACTCTGTTCTCCATTGTCCTCATTCTGTATTCTTTCATAAATGTGAGAGACCTTGTTTCACACCCATATAAAACAACAGGCAAAATTGTAGTTTGTGTATTTTGGTCTTTATGTTTCTAGGTAGCCAACGAGAAGCCAGAACATCTGGACAGAATAGTAGCATGCATTCCCTGAATTCAGTCTGTTCGTAATTCCTTCAAGCATGCAGTTTTCATTCGTTGACATAATTTGCAAGTGTTTGAACTGTATCATATTTTCAGAGAATTTATTAGCCATCTTTGTGTTGTGATTTGTCCTGCATTCTGTTCATAGGACATTATTACCCTTTGTTTTATTAAAATCATGTGTGAATGAGGGAGTGTTTAACACATGCTGGAGCTGTGAAATGAAAGTCATTCACTGGTTATAGACTGGGTAATTGGGTTTGGATTCTCAGGTGTATCAGAAGTGTTTGTCTGCAGCACATTGTCTGGAATGACTTGAGCAATTGCGGTTTTCCATATATAAGGCACTGGTGATTCTTTCTGGGAGTAACAGCAGAGTAGGTTCTCTCAGTCGTATATATATGTGTGTGTGTGTGTGTATATGTTTACTTAGACCCATACAGGCATGTGTGTTTGCACACACACACATGTACACCACCAGCTGCTCCCCATACCAGAAAAGTGCAAATACACTAAAATAACACAAGATGGGACAGGAAAGTGACTTCACCCAGTGATTATTACAAAAACTTGCTGTAGCATAAACACTCAGATTGTGAAAATGCTACATGGCCATGGAGATAGGATGGGAACTTTGATGAGGTTTCTGGTGATGTACTAGAATGATTATATGATATCCAGTTTTTGGATGAACATTGTCTTGCTGAAGTAAAGCAAGAGAATACCTGATACTCGCTTTGAATCTCAAAGGATTTTGTATGCATGTGAAATTTTAACTTCTAACAGTTGTATGATACTCTGTGGGAAGCTTGGGGGTCCCAGTGTTTGGTTTGTTTAAAATATATGGCACTGTACCTTTGTGTATTCTCTTTGTAATTTTATATTAACTGCCAGAAGATGGCCTTTTATAGTGGCTGAAACCTGTCACTGTAGAACATAGATCAAAATAAAAGAGAAACATTTTGTAGACTATAGTTTTTTGTGTCCACATTACCTGTAAAGCGCAACAGGGGTGTACCAATTTTAAACAAACCTGTGCACGTAATGTATAGAACCTTACATTTGTGCACACTGTACATTATTTCTGTCAAGCATGCAACCTTTAATGTTCGCTTTTTGACAGAAGCCATTCCGTTGTGTATGAACAAATTTGTATAATGTATTATATACCGTCAGTACACAACTATATCATGACAGTGATAAAATATATACAGTCAGGTCACATTACGGCCACATGTTTCGACCTGAAGATGACCGTTTACGGTTGAAACATGTATCCCTAATGTGACCTGATTGTATATATTTTATCACTAATGATATATTGTTGTATACTGGTGGTATATAGTACATTATACGAACTTTAATGTTCCCACTTAAAATATCACCAAATTCACTTCATGTAGCCCTCACAGTAAAATAAGTGTTTAATAGATGTGCAAAAAATTGATGGATAATTTACAATTTATAGGACACTTTTTCATACCAAAATAAAATGATTATTTGTAGTCCCTGTTCTTGGTTACTTGTGTGTTATTGCTGTGGTTAAATTCAGTTATAAATATGGAGAGTGTTCAATAAGTAAGGTTCCATAGGTCATAAGAATGAATGAGAAGTCATTAAAATGTTGAATGTAAGTAATTTATTCCACTATGTATCATTGTTTGTCAACATAATCCCCAGGCACATTAAACCTTTAGTGCCGAATTAAATCCCTCCCCACACCATCAGCCTGCCGAGATTTTTAACTGGGGATTTTAATTTCTAATGCTTATTCGTAGTATAGAAGGCACACCTCATAGGCTTTTTCTTCAAAATGAGGAAATAAAACTTTGCACTCTGTTTATGAATTGGTTAATTTGGAAAAAAATGTTCACCTATTTTTTAACAAATATAGGCTTGTGAATTGCATGCATTATATAAAATGTGGTGTAAATAGTTCATTACTCACAGAATTCTAATTGATGCATAAGGTCTGTGGCACCTTGGATCACTGTTTTTTCATGACACAGTATTTACAATGGGGGTGATTTACAAATTTAATATTGTGTGATATTCCATGAAACAAGGCACCACACGCAGGCCCACACCACATATGGCGCACTTATACCCCGTACCCTTTCTCTGGACGCGAGATGAACACAGACGGTAGGAGAGTTTGGTGGATGATTTCGCTGGCCATGTTGGTTATGGTGACTCCCGAGTCACACAACATTTGTTGCGGCCGCACTTGGTCTTACAACCAATCTGGGGGTGGGGTGATCTTGGCTTGTTCCAGCTTCTTCAATCAAATTCCTCGTCAGAAGAAGCCTGAAATCTCGGTGGGTATATTTAGCCCCACATGAAGATAACAGAATCCAACTGTTGAGGACTGTTAGATCCAGAAAGTGTAAAAACAGTTTTGTGGTCCACTTGAAGATACGTTCACTCATCGAATAGCTGTTGGCCATACAATCAGAATTGTGGATTTAATCCCCATGCTGGATGTATCATTCCACAATGTGAGGTTTCACAGGGCAGTTGCTGTCATCACAAATATTCCCTTCTGCTGGTGGTGGGTCCATATTAGTCAGCATGTAAACTTTTCATCTGTCCTTCCAAATGAATGCTGCCAGACCTCCCCTGTTCCTCACCCTTATGTCATCCCTTTTCAGTTTCATTTGTTTTGGTCCAGAGTAACAGGGCATGTCTTTTCTGTCAGGCCGCACTGTCCCGCAAAAATGTATTGTACTTCTGTCCAAATCATCAAAAAGTCTTGGGGACAAAAAGAAATTGTCCATAATTATTTTGTGTCCTAAGCCTTCAGCTCTGCTAGTCAAATGTCTAACAGTTGCATGCGTTGCAGTCATGTCATCAGTGGTGGAGTGTGAGTCTGTACCCAAGTACGCTCTCATGTCGTATGTATACCCTGATTATCACAGAGTTTGTAAATTTTGATGCCAAAACATTTTCCTTTCCCTGGAATATACTGCCTGAAGATAACCCTGCCCTTGAATTTTACAATTACCTCTTCCATTGCCAAATGCTCCGAGGGGTTATAGAATTTAGCGTAAGCCTCGTTCAGCTTGTCAAAGACAGTCCTTAGTTTCCATAGTCGGTCATATTCTTCACCTTCATCAGGTCTCTGTGAATTGTCTGCAAAATGCAGAAAACACAGTATGTGTAAAAATCGGTCTTGTATCATGGTCTCGCTGTAAAACGGATTGTGTACCTGTCTAAGTCTTGACCAGTAGTCATGTAATGTGTCTTTCGTTTCCCATCTGCAGAGCTAAGGCAGTAAAAGTCCTCGTGTCCAGTAACATAATATCAGGCAGTCAGTGGCTAGGTCTGGCTTGTCCATCTAAGTGTTGCTGGTAGTATATGTTGGTCTGTTCCACCAGCAGATGAAAAATTTCTGCGTTAACATCAACACAGACAGTGGTGAGCTGTCTTTGTTGATGTGTGGATCCTCACTTTTTTTCACACCTTTTACTGGACCGACAAAAGGTTGAATATATGTGTTCCTTCCGTGAGGCGTACCCCAGGTTGGTAATCTGCCACTTGTTGCAGCCTGTGGTCCGTCTTCTGCTGAGGCTTGTAGTTGCTGTTGTTGTTGTTGGTGGTGGTGGTTTTGTTGTTGCTGCTGCTCTTGCTGCTGCTGTTGTTGCTGCTGCTTCTGTTGCTGTTCTTGTTGTTGTTTTTGTTGTTTCTCTTCTTCCTTAAATTCATCTTCAATATCACTAGCCTCAGCACCCAATTCTGAGTCAGTGTCAGCAACCAGAATTTCACTGGTCCTTTCTCCTGGAGTTTGATTTTTTTCGCGGCCTTTTCTGAATGCCTACATTGGTTTGCCCTAATTAGACTCCTGTCTACAACTGGGCACATTTGTAGAAACCTAATGCCATGAAGATGTGAGTTTTTTCTACAGTGGGAGCAAAACAGATCAAAAGGTACAATGTAACTACTTTTTTTTTAAGTGAGACATCCTTGTTGTGTTGAATATAAGCGAAAATATAAATAAAATATATATAATACAGTCAGACAGAAATTTGTATCTTCTTAAATTATATTACATTATAATTCCAGCGACATGTTTCGTCTGTATTTGTAGGGCCATCTTCACACTTATCTTTAGACAGGTGGAGTATACAGTTGATGATGCTTTCAATTTATGAGATCTCATATTACAAGAATTGGTAAAAATAATTAAATATATTATTTGAGGAACTTGAGATTAAAATTTTAAATGAGGTACTTTATACAATAGATTTTAAAAACATATAAAATAGAATTGATGCAGTGGTTATGGGGGTATGCAGTTGTAGTTACATGTGTCTGTGCCTGTATTATAGATATATATAAGGTTAATAAAATGGTCAATGAGGTTGTTTCATATGTTTGTTCTTATAAGTAAACTCTGGTACTTACATTAAATGTTCGTGTAGCAAGAGAAAGTTAATGGACTGTATTCATACAGAATATCACTTTGTATGTAGGTGAAGATAAAATTCCTCTTGTAGGTTATAATGTATGCCTGGGGTTGTATGTGTTCTGATGGTGGTGGGCAGTACCTGCTTGAAAGATGTTCTGTGTTAATGAGTTTGCCTTCATAAGTTTTTTAATATGAAGAATGTGAAATTTCATACTTACATATAAGAATGTCGCTTTGCCAATGTGTATTATTGTAGTATAGATGATCATGCTGAGGTATTTATTCTAGTACGTTCCGTGTTAATGAACTGTTTGACTTGGTATTTGTACAGGAGTAACGATGTAAATCTCTTGTGATGCAGTTAGGTTGAGAGTGATCATGTGTACTGGAGTGCCTGTTGATCTCTTATTGTGCACTCTGTTATGTAAACTGGTGGCTTATTGATCGGTTCAAGGCTTGGAGGACAGAGGGGGGGGGGGGTTTAGAGACTGTATTATTTATATTTTATATCATATTTTAGGGGTGACTACTGTGTAAAATTCCAGCTATTTGAGGGTGCCCAAGATGTTATTAGTAGATTGACGACTGTGTTTTGGATGTTGCTGCCCAACAACCCCTACAGAGTACCCCAGCACTACAAGCGGCATGTCGGTGGGTCCTTCTGTAGCTGTAAACATTGATATTTGTGGATATCTCTGATTTTAACATTAGTTTTATCTGAACTGTATGGGTACATTACGCCACTGAGAAGCTTTCTGGTCAACAGTTCGTGTTCATTTCATAGGCCAGTGTTGATATTTCAACCCGAAGTGGACTGCAGTGAAAGCGATAAACAAAGCAGGCTGTGTCTGGAACCATATTAGTCATTTGAGACAAATGCGCAGTTGCTATGATTTGACCTATAAATCAAGGTTGTTGGAGGGGTTTAGGAGGGGGGATCCATTCTGGCTCCACAAAGAAAGCTTGACCTTCAAGGGTCCTGCCGCATAGGAAACTTCCACAGTATATCAGATAGGAGTGAAAAAAATTCCTCCAAATTTCGATACACTGTTTGCATCTCCTTTATGGGTCGTTTGGCAAGTTTAAAGGGCTCACTTCATGATGCTTGTATGGGTCGTTCGGCAGCAAGAGGTTAATGAATTTGTCCCGCCTTGGTACATTCCACAGCACTGCAGAAGTGGAAATGTTTTTTATGAGTAGATGTGAATCCAAGAGCCTGCTTTCTGCCAGGATTAAGTTTTTTAACTCCTGCAAAGATGAGACAGGTGCAGTATTGTGCATGGGGATTATATTGAAAAATAATGGGATTTTGTTGGAACAAATAAGCTACATTTGTCTTTGTAATGACTTATCATTTAATTTTTATGACCTAAGGAATCTTAGGTACACATCATCCCTCATCAGTATGACAGTTACAGTTCCTTGTGTGATGTATAATTAAATTTGCAGTGTCATAGTGTCTGAAACCCTTCTTTGCACTTCCAGTTAATGCACGCTAGGTCACAAGGTAATACTGAAATTTGGTCCGGAAAGACATTATGGGTTTGATGTATTCATAGTCTTAGGGATATACTGTACTACTAGGCTTTAACATTTCTGTGCCAAACAGTGTATATACACACACACACACACACATATGTATATATATATATATGTATGTATGTATGTATGTAACATGCAGTGTGGTGCTAAAAATGCTGAACAATATGTAATTTTATTGGCAGCTCTGTTATGCAGCCCCCATTTAATTTCTGGTCTGCAGAGCAATACAGGCATTTGATTCTGGCACCAAATGGCTAAATAGAAGTATGAAATTTACTCTGATGTTAGTTATGTACATTAGACATATTACAGAGTCAGTTGAACAAAAATTAAAAATGAACATAAATTTGAGTGTATATTTTCTCCATATTAATTGGCCAACTTGGCTTGGTTTTTCAGATCTTAATTTGTAACACAGGCTGTGTTGTGGGAAGGATTATATTTGATGTGTATATGTGTTTGTGTGGTTTGTTTTCCAGGCTTTTGGAAATGCAAAAACTGCACATAACAATAATTCCAGTAGGTTTGGGAAGTTCATTCAGGTGAACTACAAGGAGAATGGCATGGTTCATGGGTAAGTTTGCAGAGAATTTTGTTAGTTTGAACACATTTTGTGTAGGGGTCATGTTCTTTGTATCTGACATGACACTGTACACTGTTATTTGAAACCATGAATGAAGTGTGAATCATACAAGATGTGAACTGGGATATTACAGTCAGTATAGTTACTTGGCTGTGGGTTGGATGGTCAAGGGTTTAATTTCCAGCAAGGGTGAGATTTATTTTCTAAAGCTCCTGTTCAGTGGGTGCCAGTGTTAACCGTTCAGCGTGGAGTGACGAGCACTGCTCGTCATGGCGAAAACATCACCTGTTGTGGAATGACGAGCACTGCTCGTCATGGTGCACGCTCTCACTCATTCGTCTATATCTCGACAATATAGGGAGCAAATGTAACTGGGCTGCTTTATGCTTGTTCGTGAAGGAGCTGGCTCTCTTATGGTGTGGGAGACAGTTGCTAGAAATTATTTCTTCATTTTTTTCTCTGCTCTCGAATTTTGGGTTTTCTTTTTGCAGTCCCTAATTTCACAGACGGTTTTATGCGTCCCTCTAACAGTGAAATGAAACAGGAAATGAATGTTATTGCTATCATCTCGTACATGAACTATGTAGTTTTGAAATGGTGTATGACATCACCCTCATATATCAATAGACTGTTTGTTCCTTCACCGCTGTTTTCGGGTCTGGATTTCGATTGAAGCTGCAGTCTGTTGCAATGATGGCATCAAGTAGGAAG
>Ga0123353_10017351_pt1 | contig 10577 bp, 14 predicted proteins | sample TergutLab28metaG_3_FD_92763 | JGI IMG/M metagenome (GOLD analysis project Ga0123353, IMG submission 92763) | Labiotermes labralis P3 segment gut microbial communities from Petit-Saut dam, French Guiana - Lab288 P3 | ecosystem: Host-associated > Arthropoda: Insects > Digestive system > Gut ... | reverse complement strand
CGCCGCGAAGCGGCGTGAGGGCTGCGTGTCTTTGTTCGCAGGGCGGATTCACTTCGCCCGTTGAGCGAACAAAGACGAAAGCAGCCCGATGTGGGTTGTGGGGGCGCAGTCCCCACGTTAGAACTTTAAAATTGACAATATTCGTACTCTTTGCTAAACTCAAAGAGCGAGGTGCAGGATTATGGTTATGATACGCGAATCAATTATGGACTTCCTTTTCGATTTCTGTGATACGCATATGATCTCAGGAGGGTTTTGATTTTGAATAAAGTATTATGGGCTGCGACGCTGCTCTGTATGCTGTTATCTATTGTTACAATGCTATCCCCCGATGCGTATATTGTATCATCGTGTGTACCGCCGCCCGAAGATGACGATGGAAAATTTCCATATTCCTACTTAGATACCGGATTGATAGATATTGATATTTTTAGGGTTGATGATATCTTGAGACTTTTTATAGGAGTTATGGCTCTTGCGTGTAATTCGCTGGTTGTGTATCAATTGGTTTTCAATAAGCAAAGCAAAAAGACGCTTATTTTTGCCGGTATCGGGTTATTGGCGCTTGTTATCATTATAACAGCTCCCACAAGCACGGCAGAAGGATATCCGAACAGCTTCCCGTTTATTACCGCAATAGCTGCGTTTTTCGCTAGCGGCCTCTTATTACTTCAGCTGTTTTTCAGAAGGATAGTAAAAGTGACGTGTTTTGCTATTGCGATCGGTGCACTTTCTTCCTTTCCTTCTATGATAAAATCATCGCTCATAACACTTCACGGAGTTATAATATCAAGCCTGTATCTTTTTTCAATTCTGCTTTTTTACTTTAATGTTAAACATTCAAATTCACGAACCAAAGCAGGAGAAGTTATGGAATAGGCGACTTCTGTTTCCTTTTTTCGAGCCTTTTTTAAGAAAGAGATGAGGATATAATATGATTATTTGGATTAACGGCGCGTTCGGCGCGGGTAAGACATCAGCGGCTTATGAGTTAAATAGAAGATTACAGGAGTCCTTCGTATATGATCCTGAAAACGTTGGTTACTTTATTAGGCGCAATGCTCCGCCTGAGTTTTCAAAAGGTGATTTTCAAGACATCCCGCTATGGCGTGAGATGAATTACAGAACAATAAGCTTGATTGCATCAAAATACACTGGAACCCTGATCATTCCCATGACATTGGTAAACCCTGAATACTACAGCGAGATAATCGGCAGGCTTGAAGCAGACGGTCTGGATATAAGGCATTTTATCCTGTATGCAAGCAAAGAAGTAATACTCCGTCGGCTCAGGTTCAGATTCTCCCGGCTGTTCGGCGGCGTCACCTTCGCCGTTAACTCCATCGACCGCTGCATATATGCCTTCGACAACCTGATAACCGAAGCTAAAATAGATACTGACAAGCTGAATGTCGATGGCGTTGTTGAGTATATCGCCGAGAGATGTGACCTTTCATTGCCGTCCGATAAAAAGACGAGGTTCGGGCGATTCATCTACCGGGCAGGTGTACTAATACGGCATATCAGGTAGGATGACAGGCGTGTTGGATAGTCAGATCGTTGATTAAATTTGAAGTGAGGTAAATTGCCTGTATGAAGCATTTGCTCACGATTACTGATAAAGATATAACAGGATCTTCAATGCTGTCCGCCGCCGAACCGCGAATAGCGGTAAACGCGGTGTTATTCGATGTTGACGTTAATATCGCTCTCTCATACATGGGCAAGTACGATTTACATACATTGCCGGGCGGTGGGGTCGACCCAGGTGAAGATTACCATGCGGCGGTTAAGCGCGAGATATGGGAAGAAACCGGGTGTGATTGTGAAATTATCAGGGAGTTGGGACAAATAAACGAAAACCGTTCTGAACATGATTTTACACAGGAACGGTATTATTACCTGGCACGAGTAGTCGGTGGAAAAGGCGAATTGCACTTAACCGATGAAGAAATAAACGAAAACACGACAGTTGTATGGTATCCGTTAAAACAAGCCCTAAAAATCATTACAGAAAAACAGCACGATAATTATCAACGCAAATTTATCCAACAACGCGATATTGCCGCATTGACAGAAGCTGTTGTATGGTTACACACGCACGATGTTCCCGGTTATTCTGACTTCATAAGAATCGAGCCTATCGAAAAAGGCTGGTCTGAGGATAATAAATACTACGTCGAAACAGCCGACGGTCAGCGTATGCTCCTGCGCATATCAAACGTATCGGAACTCGACCGTAAAAAGGCAGAGTATGGGATGATGGAGCGCGTATATGAGCTTGGAATCATCACCTCGCAGTCGCTTGGCTTTGGCTTATTTAACGATGGAAAAAGCGTTTATTTTTTGTCCGGCTGGCTCGAAGGAGAGGACGCCGATAAAGCCCTGCCGTTCATGTCCGAAACGGAGCAGTACGTTTTAGGATTAAAAGCCGGAGAAACACTGCGAAAGATTCACACCATACCCGCGCCGAAAAGCACACCAGAATGGGATGTGAGATTTTTCGGCGTAATGGATGACCGGCTTGACGCTTTTCAAAACAGTGGAATCAGTTTAGAGAATGACAGGGTAGTTCTCAATTATCTCAAAAATAATCGGTATCTGTTGAAAGATCGCCCTCAATGCTTCCGACATGGTGATTACAGTATAGGAAACTTGATGGTTACCAATTTAAATGACATTGCTGTAATTGATTGGGAAGCGGATGATTTTGATAATTATGGTGATCCATGGCTTGACTTCACCGATGTCATTTGGAGCGCAGACAAAAGCCCTCATTTTGCCACGGGAGTGATAAAAGGGTATTTCGGAAATGAGCCACCCTATGATTTTTGGGAAAGGGTGAGGTTCTATGTTTTTACTGCGATATTATCGTCAATTCAATGGGTTGCTAAAACACGCAAAGAAGCGGTAAAAAATGAAATTAGATTGTTCGGAGAGGCGTTAAGCTGGTTCGATAACATGAACAGCCTCGTCCCGTCCTGGTATCTTAAAGACTTCTACATCCAATGGATTGATTGCGTACCGTATAAGCTCAAAGCGCCGTTTGATTTTTCTTTTATATCGAAGTATGGAAAGGTATTCAAAGTATTTGACAATCAAGGATCAGGGAATATTTGCTTCGGAGTTTCAAACGGCGAGGTTAAATGTTTTATCAAGTTTGCAGGTGCGCCTACTGCGAATTACTCAGGCAAGCCAGAGGATGCGGTTGAACGATTGAAGATGGCCGTTCCCGCCTATCGTGATTTAGCGCATCCTAATCTCATACGCCTAATATCCGATGAAGAAATCGGCAGTGGTTATGCGGCTGTATTTGAGTGGATAGACGCCATGTATATGTGCGCACCTGACGGCAATCAAGCATTTAAGAACTTGCCATTGGAAACACATCTGACGATTTATGAGGAGATTTTAGATTTTCATAAGCAAGTGGCAAAAAACGGATACTGTGCGCTTGATTTGTATGAGGATCATATAATGTGGGATATCAAAAAAGAAAGAGCGGTTATTTGCGATATAGATTTCTACTCAAAGAATTGGTATGAAGGGGGGTCCGGTATTTGGAATACCGATTGTGAGTGGTATCCTCCTGAACAATTTATTGATGGCGCAGAAATTGATGAAGTTTCGTGCGTCTATATAATGGGCGCAACGGCGTTTGCGTTGTTCGGTAATGGGCGCAATCGAAGCGTTGAGAATTGGAAACTAAGCGATAGTTTGTTTGATGTGGTAAAAAGAGCCGTCAGCAATGACCGTAGTAAGCGGCAGCAATCTATCCGGCAGTTGATTGAGGAATGGAGGGTGGCGAAGTGACATTAAACGAAGCCATCCAAACCATATCAGACGAGATCGTTTCAATCCTCGCCGACAATAAGCCGACAATCTACCTTTGCGGCTCAGTCGCCAACGCCATAGATGCAGCAAAAGCCGCTGCTGATTATCTCTGCGCTTCCAACGACAACGACGGCGTGGCAAAATGGTCGGAAGAAAGGATACTGATATGACAACGGTTTATTTTATACGCCATGCGGAAGCTGACAATGCCGTTCGTGACGGAAGAAACCGACCGCTCACAGAAAATGGTATGATCGACCGCATGTTGGTTACGGCGTTTTTACAGGATAAAAACATAGATGTTGTCCTTTCAAGCCCATTCAAACGCGCTGTCGACACGGTTGCGGACTTCGCAAAGAAAAACGGTTATGAAATTGAAACCATAGAAGATTTCCGCGAACGAAAAAGCGACAGCGATTGGGCAAAAGATACTGATTTTTGGCCGTTCATTGAACGCCAATGGGCTGATTTTTCCTATTCATTGTCTGACGGCGAATGTCTTGCTGTGGTACAGGACAGGAATATCGCCGCGCTGAACGATGTTTTAGTCAGGTATAAAAACAAAAACATTGTTATAGGGACACATGGTACAGCGTTATCGACGATTATCAAATATTACGACAAAACATACGGTTTTAAGGATTTTATGGAAATGGTAAATATCTTGCCGTGGGTCGTGAGGATGGACTTCAATGATGACGGCTGTGTTGGAATGGAAAAGACAGATTTATTCAATCCCGGACAAAAAGCAGATTACGATAACTGTGTCGGACGCCCATAAGCAAAGCTATGTGGCTGGGATTGCACAGGCGGTCAAATAGAAGTCGGCGATTCATAATCATTCAGATGAAGGTCATGTACATGATGAGTATGATGAGTTATTGTAAGACAGGCGATGAAAAAGTCGTAAATTTCACGAGGAGTAAAGTATGTTAATTCGATGGGCAACCGGAAACGACCTACCCGCGTGGTACGCGCTGGCAACCGAAGTGTCGGAAATATTCCAACATCCTGCGAATATGGGAGAAGAACTTGCGGCTAAATCCAGCGGCAAGGGTGCAGTCGGCAGATACGAAATGCTGACCGCTGTGGACTATATTAGCGGCAACAATATGGGTTTCATCTGTTTTTCACAGACAGAAAACAGCATCACATGGTTTGCCGTATCTGAAAAGTATCGTGGTAAAGGCGCGGGTGACCGTTTGCTGAAAACAGCCCTGCGGCAGCTTGATACCAACATCGACATTACGGTCAATACTTTCACTGCTGACAATCCGCAGGGTGCGGCGGCAAGGGCGTTATATACGAAATATGGATTTACCGAGGAAAAATCGATTGAGCATGACGGCCATCCCCGATGCGAAATGAAGCGACCCGCTGACAATGACAAGCGCGGCGGGAGCTTTCACTACCGCTACCCTGAGTTTATCAAAGCGGCGCAAAAGGAGAACTGCCCTACCTGTAACAACGAGCCTATGCCCGATGGTCAGATAGACATCGTGCTGACTGATAAAATCTGCGTCGGCGGAGAGTACCCCGGTCAGGGGCGGTTGTTCGGCAAGCTGTATGTCATGCCGATGGAGCATTACTTCCATTTCGAGGATATGCCCGAAGTAGACGCGACCTTCTTCATGAATGAAGTCCAGCGTGTAGGCAGGGCGCTCCGTAAAGTCACCGGCGCGGTTAAGATAAACTACGAAATGCACGCGAACTCCGGGGCGCACTTACATATCCACCTGTTCCCGCGTTATCTCGACGACGACTTCCCCAGCGCGCCGATTGACTACCGTATAAACGAACCGGCTCCGTATGAGAGCTACGAAGAATACCTGTGGTTCGTCGAACAAATGAGGAAGGAATTGGAATAATGCCTAAACTGCCGAACACGCTCATTGTCGTACCTTACGACCCGAATTGGAAAACAGAATTTGAGCGCATTCGTGATTACCTGATGGAGCAAATCGGTGATTTGGTTCTTGAAATCAAGCACGTCGGCAGCACTTCGGTTCCGGGTTTGTGCGCCAAGCCTATCATTGATATTGTTGCGGTGATTGAATCCTACGATGTGTTCCCTGAAATCGTTTCTCGCCTTGAAAAAGTCGGCTATAACCATGTTGGCGATCAGGGTATTAAGGAATGTGAGGTTTTTAAGCGGCTGATCCCCGACGATTTCATGGATTATCACTTCTATGTGTATCCAAAAAACAGCGAAGAAAACCGCCGTCAGACCATATTCAGAAACGCCTTGCTTAATAACAAGGAGATTGCCGATGAATACGGAAAATTGAAAATGCGGCTTATCGGGGAAGTAAACGGCGACCGCGTTCTTTACACCGATTCCAAGACAGACTTCATTCTTAGAGTTATCAATAAAGCCATTAAGGACAGTGCGTTTTGGGCTGCCCTCGACAAACTCGTTTCCGAATCAAAAATCGTCATTGACCGTCCCAAAGGCAGCCATCATCCGAAATACTCGAACTTTCTGTACTCTGTCGATTACGGGTATCTCGAAAACACATCCTCGATGGATTGCGGCGGGATCGACGTTTGGAAAGGCACGGACGGCGAAGCTATCGACGCCATCATTTGCACGGTGGATTTGATGAAAAAGGACAGCGAAATAAAAATCCTTATCGGATGCAGCGAAGATGAAAAGCAGCTTGTTTTGGAAGCTCACAACAACAGCGAATATATGAAGGGCATATTGATACGGAGGGATATATAGTGGATCTACTGGTAATAAGGCATGGTCAGTCCGAAGCGGACATATTAAATGTAATCGAAGGTCGGGCAGACTTCAACCTTACTGATTTGGGTAATCGACAAGCGGAGCATATGGCTGACTGGGTGGCGAACTATATGGTCATTGATAAGATAATTTCGAGCAGTTTGATACGAGCAAAGCAAACCGCCATAGTATTAGCGGCAGCAACCAACGCTCCGTTAGAGTTTGACGATTATTTGATGGAATGGAAAAACGGTTTGATCGCCGGACTGTCTCAGAAAGAAGCTGATGAAAAGTATCCGATACCCCCACAAAGATTTCCTCATACGGCAGTATATGAACAAGAAAGTGATATTGAGTTTCGCGCCAGAGCGGAAATTGCGTTTTCAAGGATTATTAACGAACACCAAGCTGATTCAAAAATAGCAATAATATCTCATGGCGGTATGATAAACAAGCTCTTTCAAAGCTTTCTCGGATTGCCTCTTAATGTAAATGCAGGAATTTACAGCGGGGACACAGCGATACATCATTGGAAAATTACAGGTAATAAACGGGCTGTTGTTTTTGCCAACAGCTTAGTACATTTGGAGAAGTTAAGATGAACGATATTCTGTTCCACCGCGATGATTATGTGTTCAGCTATCGCGTCGCAGGAATATTGCTGCGCGATAACAAACTCCTGTTGCAAAAACCAACAAACGATACCGCACACGCTATACCCGGCGGCCATGTCGAACTTGGCGAAACCAACGCTGAAACTTTAATCCGCGAGTTCAAAGAAGAAATAGGAGCGGATATAACGGTCGGCGACTTGAAATGGGTATGGGAAAACTTCTTTCCGTGGGGTAATAAGCCATGCCACCAGATATGCCTTTACTATGATGTGACATTGAAAGACGAAACGCAGATACCTCTTAACGGCGTTTTTGTGGGCGACGAGCGAATCGAGGGGCGTGATTTCAAGATAGAGTTCCACTGGACACCCGTTGAAGCACTCAATCAAATTGAAGTATATCCGACGAATATCGCCGATTTTATAAAGCGATATGATGAGGGTGTACAGCACTTTGTATATCGGGGGGACGCATGATTTTGACGGCTTTTTCCTATATAACCATCCCTACTTTTACCGGTGATATAAAAGCCGATGTTAAGAATTTGTTTGCCGCGAACAATAAGATGAAAATTTCTAACCATGTTGAGGCCTGCGTGAGGTCATTGCGGAGATCGCTTGCATAAAGTATTTATTAATTTGGAGGTTCGGTTTATGACAGTTGTCGGAATATCGGGAAGTCCGCGAAAAGGCGGCAATACGGAATGGCTTATCAGAGAATGTTTGAATGAATTTGCCGAGCGTGGATGGATAATTTCAGAATTTTATCTGTCAGATAAAACTATTAAACCGTGTATCGGTTGCGAAACTTGCGTTGAGAACCACATTTGCGTGATAACCGATGATGATATGGCAGAGTTATCTAATGAGCTTATAAGTTGCGACGCAGTGATTATCGGTTCACCTGTCTATTATCGAAATGTGACAGCTCAATTAAAAGCTGTTTTCGACCGTTCGTTTTCGTGCAATCGAAGTAATCTGCTCATGGGGAAACCGGGCGGTGCAATAACGGTTGGGCGTGGTGAAGGTGGCGGTCAAAGCATGGTGCTGACGATCATATACAACTACTTGCTTTCATGCGGAGCATTACCGGTTCCCGGCGAGCTTAACGGACTTTCAGCGAAAGCAGATAAACCCGGAGACATTATGAAACAAGAAAGACGATTGAACCAAGCCCGAGTATTAGCTCAAAACGTGATTCTATTCGCGGAAAAACTAAGAGGTGCAAAGTAATTACATACAAAAAAAGTTGACCGAACCTACTTCCCGCAGTACGACATGATTTCCATGTGCGCTCATGTTTTAACTCACTGCAAAATAGACAAGATCAGTTATTACAACGAACCTGCATACCGCCATGAAGCGTAGCTTATATGATGCTGGATAAACAAAGGAGCCGTATCAATGAACCTTTATATCAACCTTAACCGCATTGAGTTTGTTATAACTGATGCTTGTAGCGGGCGGTGCAAGCATTGTTCAAACGGAGAGCGTTCTTCTTACGGTGAGAGCGTAAACGCTGACGCCGCTGTGACCGCCATCAAGCAGCTTTCCGATAGATTTGCAATAAAGTCTATTATGACCTTTGGCGGCGAGCCTTTGTTATTCTCTGAAACCGTATGTAAAATCCATACCGCTGCCCGCGACTGCGGTATATCCAAACGTCAGCTTATCACAAACGGCTTTTTTTCAAAGGATGAGATAAAAATAGATGAAGTGGCAAAAGCCCTTTGCGTTTCCGGCGTGAATGACGTTTTATTGTCTGTTGACGTGTTTCATCAGGAGTTCATCCCGATTGAACCCGTTATGTACTTCGCGGAGGCGCTTTTAAGAAACAACGCCCCATCATTGCGAGTGCAGCCCGCTTGGGTGGTTAATGAGGAAAACGATAATCCGTACAACACAAAATCAAGACGCCTGTTAAAACTATTCACCGACAAAGGCATCCGGGTAAACGAAGGAAACAATATTTTCCCTTCTGGAAACGCGCTTAAATACCTCGGTGAGTATTTCACTCCACCTGACAAAGTGGATTTGTCCTTACCCTGCGGCTCTATGCCCTATACCGAAAGACTTGATGAAGTCAGGTGTTTTAGCGTTAATCCGAACGGCGACGTTGATTTGTGTTCTATAACCATAGGAAATGTATATAAAACCGATGTTGCGGATATTGTTGACAACTATGATCCTTATGCCAACCCCGCGTGGCGGGCAGTATTGAACGGTGGTGTGGAGGAATTACTGCGTTATGCCGAATCACAGGACATAACCGTTGACACAATTAATTGCCGCTCCTCCTGCGGTATATGCCGTAAGATTATGGCTACCATGAAAGCGAGGTAAAGATGAAAAAGCCATTTGTGATCAGCATAGCCGCACAATCGGGTGGCGGAAAAACCACCATAGTTACCGCATTGAAGGAGCGGCTGGACAATTCTTCCGTGATTTATTGGGACGACTACGGCGACGAGGTTGATCCCGTTCGTGATATCAACGAATGGGCGGCGGACGGCTTCGATTGCAACGAATGGAACACTAAGCCTGTCGCCGCTGATATTGAGCGACTGCTGAACGAGCCGCATGATTATATCATCCTCGATTACCCGTTCGGGCATTTGAATGAATGTGTATGGAAATATATTGACTTGACCGTCTTTATTGATACGCCCCTCGATGTGGCTTTGGCGCGACGCATCATCCGCGATTATACCAGCCGGTCACAGGAGAGTGATTTTGGACTGGCGGATATAGAGGAGTTGAGCTTTGCAGGGCTTGACAAAGAACTCCGTTGGTATTTAACACACTCACGCCCGACATACGCGATGATGCCTGAAATGCACAAACCGGTTTCCGATCTCGTTTTGGATGGAACGAAAACACCGGAAGAAATAGTGGAAAGAATTATTGAGTTTATGGAAAAAGAAAGGGCGTAAGAACTATGGTTTTTCCAACGCACATTGTAGCTGCTGCTGGTTATGTTTTCGATAACAACGGTAATATGCTTCTGGTGAAAACAAATACCCGTGGCTGGGATTGCACGGGCGGTCAAATAGAAGTCGGCGAATCCATTGAGGACGGCGTATTACGGGAAGTGTTGGAAGAAAGCGGTGTTAAAGCGTCTGTACGATGCTTGGTGGGGGTGTACTTTAATGTCGGCGCATACATTTGGCATGATGGAAAAACGCCGGTTCCCACAAAAGTCATGTTTGATTTTATTTGCGATTGCATTGAGGGTGAACTTACTCCGTCTGATGAAACAAGCGAGGTGATATGGGTTCCCAAAGAAAAGGTAATGGATTACATCGGGCTCTGGACTCTGCTGGTTTTATCCATGAATAAATCCTCTCTTGACATTGAAGCAGCTTTAAGGTGTATGCTGTAGCAAATTGAGGTTCATTCCAT
>Ga0123353_10017349_pt1 | contig 10578 bp, 2 predicted proteins | sample TergutLab28metaG_3_FD_92763 | JGI IMG/M metagenome (GOLD analysis project Ga0123353, IMG submission 92763) | Labiotermes labralis P3 segment gut microbial communities from Petit-Saut dam, French Guiana - Lab288 P3 | ecosystem: Host-associated > Arthropoda: Insects > Digestive system > Gut ... | reverse complement strand
GTTTCGTCGGTGGTCACGTTGGAGCCGACTTTGGCGATGCTGCCGGTACTGCTGGTATAATCGGCAGACGTTGCAAGGTGATCATCAAGCCAGGTACTTTCGCTCACGTGAGTCTTGGCATTGACGGACATGGAGTGAATGTTGTTCCCTTTGGTCATCAGCGGCGAGGTGGAGGTGTTGTTTTCAAACTTGGAGTTGTCCGCCACGGTCAGTTCGCCGCCGAGCTGATAAATACCGGCACCATAACCGCTTGAAACGTTGCCCGTGAAGGTCACGCCGCTCAGGAACATCTTTCCGGAGTCCATAAAAATCGCGGCACCACGAACGGCCAATCTGCCGCTGAGCCGGTTTCCTTCAAATGTCGCACCGGTTATGAGTGCGGCACTGTTGGCACCGATCATGAACAAACCGGCCCCGTCCTTGACTGCCGTGTTGTTGGAAACCATGACATCGCCTTCCATTCGGAGGAGACTTTTGTAGACGAACAGCCCGCCGGCCGAGGTCGCCGACGCATTTCCGCGGATGGTCGAGTCTTCAATCGACGCTTTGCTGTTGACAAGGTAAATTCCGGCACCATAACTGGTCGAGGTGTTGTTCGCGATCAATGTCTGGCCGATCATCAAGCTGCCGCCATCGGAATAAATCCCGCCGCCACCGCTTGTGCTGTGGGCTGCACCGGTGGATTTATTGCCGATCACCTCACTGTCCATCAGAGAAAGCACCGCGTTTTTCACATAAATTCCACCGCCGTTTGTCGCGTTTCCACCGGTGATGGTCAGGCCGACAAGCGTAACATCACAACCGACAATGCTAAACACCCGCGATTTTTGGTCGGCGTTGATGGTGATGCCGTTTTCCAGGTTTGCGGCGCTGATGACGAGGTCTTTTGTGATTTCAAGCTGCTGGCCACCCAACAGAATTGCCCCGCCGCTGAGATTTTCTGCAAAGGTGATGGTCGTGCCCAGGTCGTTTGTCCCGGCGTAGAGAATCGCTTCGCGGAGGGAGATTTTTCCGTCATAAGCGTCCACGACATCATCCAGCGTTGTCACAATGATGGACGGCGTCTCCGGATGAATGACGACATCACCCTCCTTAGTCCAGGTCCATTCCGTTCCCATGGCGAAAACTTTTAACTCATCGCCTGTTTCCGGATCTGGTTTAGAAACAAACGTGAAGTAATTGACCAAATTCGACGCGTCATAGACCAGTCTGTATTCGCCGGGCTCAGAAGTGAAAGAGGGGTCCCAGGCGATGTTATAAAAAGTGTAATAGCTCGCCGCATCTCCCACAGCACTGGTGAGAGTAAAACCGTCAACTTTCACGCCATCTTTGTAAAGCGTGAATTGACCTTGAAAAGCTTGAAGTACGCGGGCTGGAGTGTTAAGATTTCCAGTGGAGCCTATAATCGGAAGTCTAACATCCATATCGAATTGGAGTGGTACGCCTATGGAGGCACCCTCATCGTTGAAGAGTATCTGGGACTTCGGGACCGCTACTCCACTCTCAATGACCTCAGTAACCACACTCGGCCCAATGGGTATGATGTAGGGTTTACAGGAGGAAAGGACTGATCCCCATGGTTCATCAAGGACTCTGAACTCTAACCCAATACCGTAAAAGCCGGAGAGCACCTGTGCATAACCATATTCCGGGACTTCATTGTAAAAATTGAGTGAAAGCGTCTGGGTTTGCGTTCCCCCGGCAGCAATGTCAACGTCAAACTCGAAGTAGAGATCAAGGAAAGCAGGATGTGCGTAATTCCACTGGTTGTTGGCAGGGGAAACGAGTAGGGACACATACACTTTACCTTGGTAACCTTCGAATTTGTTGAAATTCTGGAAGGTGACATTGATGGTCGATTCCCCGTAGACGTAGATCGTAGTGGATTCGATGGAGACGATTTGAACACCGGTCCTCTCCTCCTCCTGATCTACGACAACGGTGAGACTTCGCGAAAAGACATTGAATTCAGCATTGGCAAGCCCGGCAAACGCGAAAACATAGGTTCCCGCACCGGCAAGAGCCGCTGTGTTCGTCCAGGTGATGGTGAAGGTCCCTCCACTCCCGGAAACCATAAATCCTGCATCAACGGCTGCTCCGTCTTTCGTCACGGAAAGTGCTGCGGCAATCTCTTCGGTTGAGAACGGAACCGCCGTCGAAAATATCAGCACGACAATATTGCACTGCGTATAAACATTCTCCCGCGATCCAGCCACCAACGTCGTCGTCACGTTTGTGACGATCGGACCAACCTCCCCTTGGTATTCGTAGGCCCCGATGTCAATGGAATTACCAAAAAACCTCGGATTTCCTGCCATATCGAGTGAGTTTTCATCCAATCCCGCATCATAAGCATATTGGTTGCTCCCCTTGTTGATCGCCTGCGAACCTTCCGCCAATCGATAATCACCGTTTTTCGCATCCACAAACAGCGGTAATTGGGAATCGATATTCAAGAGGTTGTTGCCCTGATCCACAAATGTCTTTCCGCCTTTGCCATCACCCACAGATGTCTTTCCGCTATTGGGGAGTGCCGTGTTGTCGATGAGCGAATAGGTGACATACGTGAACGTATAAATGTCATTATACGTCCAAATATTCTCCACGCCTTGTGGTGTTGTGTTGCCGGCAATGATGGAATTTCGTATTGTTGTGGTTACACTCCCACTCATGACACCAATCCCGCCGCCAGCATCATATGCCGAGTTTCCGGAAATGGTGCAGTTCGTCACCGTCAATCTGCCATGGTTGCTAATCCCACCGCCGGAAGAAGCAGCCGTGTTCCCTGAAATCGCGCAGTTCGTCAACGTTGATCCGCTGCTGGAATCGCTGTTGTAAATTCCGCCACCTTGATAAGAAGCTGAGTTTCCGGAAATCGTGCTGTTCGTCAACGTCAATGCTCTGGAACTTTGAATCCCGCCGCCTTGCTTAGCCGTGTTCCCGGAAATCGTGCAGTTCGTCACCGTCAATGCGGAGTTATTATTGACGGCGTTGTAAATCCCGCCGCCATTACCAGAAGCCGAGTTGTCGGAAATCGTGCTGTTCGCCAACGTCAATGTGGAATTCATACCGGTGCTGTAAATCCCACCACCACTACCAGCCGAGTTTCCGGAAATCGTACTGTTCATCACCGTCAATGTGCCACTGCTGGCAATCCCGCCGCCGGACCTGTTGGTGGTATTTCCGGAAATTGTGCAATCCGTCAAAACCAATGTGCCGTTATTTTGAATTCCTCCGCCGAAACCATCCACCACATATCCCCCAGTGACATATCCTCCAGTGATCGTCAATCCGACAAGGCTCACGTCAATGTCGGCGGCAATGTAAAACACCCGTGATTGTTGGTCGGCGTCGATGGTGATGCCGTTTTCCAGGTTCGCGGCGCTGATAATGAGGTCTTTCGTGATTTCCAGCTGTTCGCCATTAAGCAGAATTGTTCCGCCGCTGAGATTTGCCGCAAAGGTGATGGTCGTACCCAGGCCGTTTGTCCCGGCGTAAAGAATCGCTTCGCGGAGGGAGATTTGCCCGTCATATCTATCGACGACATCATCCAGCGTCGTCACGACAATCGACGGTGTCTCCGCCGGACCTGAACCCGTTTCGACGACGGTCCAGCGATAGGACGTGTTGTTCAAGTGGAGGTTGTCTCTGGCGTTCTTGCTCGAAGCCCAGAAGTAACCGTTGATTTCCACGAGATATTCACCCGGTTCGTTCAGACGTTCATCATCCCAAGTCAACTGGATGTTGTTGTTGCTCGGACGTGTCATTCCGGTCAGCACAACATCTTCGATTTCGATCTTCTGGCCGTCAACAATCTTGAAAAACTTCACGTAGGGACTGGCGTTTTCCGGGGTGAAGAAGGCCGCTGTCGTGTTCCAGGCACCGGCACCGTCATTGGCGGAGGCGTCCCAACCTTTGTTGTTCATCACACCCTGGTCGGAGTTCAGCGTGACTCCCGGAAGCGGATCATATATCGACGGACGAGCGAGCGGAGTGACGGACTTCCAATTGGAAGCAACACGTGTACCCGTTCTCCAGATGTTCCCGTTGATGATGTTCGGGTTGCTTTGCACCGTGTTGTTGCTCATGTCGGGGTCGAACGTCTGGTTGGGATCAATCGTCACAGTCATACGGAAAGCCCGGATATAGGGGAGGAGACCGAGATATTCATTTCTGAAGTCATCGCCAAGATCGAAAACAATGGTCTCTTCAAGCGTCTGGCCGGGATTGACCACGTAATCAATATCAAAGTCTGCACTGGTGAGGCCCTGCCAATAAAACTCCAGAAGTACTGTATTTTCACCCTCAATACTCGCACTCATCTGCCAGCTTTCCGGCGTCGGGTGCGGGCCGAGATTGGTCACTGAGAAGTAAAGGGTGTTATCCCCATAGATGTATATCTGCTTTGCGCCGAAGTAATTGAACTGCAAATCGGCCTTGCGTCCTTCAACGAACCAGGTTCCGACGGCTTCGCCGAGAATCTCTTCACCGTTGAGACCGCTCAGGGCGGAGACATCCAGCGTGACGGCGAAATTCACAACGTCATTCATCGCAAGACCCGTCGGGGCGAGACGTTCGTCGTTGTCCCAGGTGATTTTGTAGGCATTACCGCCGAGTTCTTCGACGTGGAAGACGATTCCGTCCTGAACGATACCGTCACGTGTGATCGTGAGGGCACTGCAGAAGTCCGCTTCATCAAAGGCAATGGCATTTTCGAAGGTGACGACAAAACCCTGACCGCCGTCGAGCGCGTCGCAGGTGTAAAAACCACTGTCATAGTTTTCACGGTTGTCGTTGAGCACGACGTCAACCACGGCATTGAACGGCGCTGTTTCCTGGTACTCATACGCTCCGATGTCGATGGAATTGCCTGTGAATCTTGGATTTCCTGCCATATCGAGTGAGTTTTCATCCAGTCCCGCGTTGTAAGCGTATTGGTCGTCTCCCTTGTCAATGGCCTGGGAACCTTTCGCCAAGCGATAATCACCGTTTTCCGCATCGACAAACAACGGCAACTCCGAATCGTAAAGGAAATTGAACTCATCATCAAAAAACGTGGTCAGGTTATGACTGCCTTGAACCGTCGTTCCAGAACGGCGGTAAATATCTGTGTTGGAGTTTCCGACGACAATCGTATTATAAAGCGTCGACGTGCCGGAATCGTTGTAAATCCCGCCGCCACTATTCCACAAAACCGAGTTTCCGGAAATCGTGCTGTTCGTCACCGTCAATGTGCCGGAATTGTAAATCCCGCCGCCCATGGCACGACCCATCGGACCACGGAAAACTGTGTTTCCAGAAATCGTGCTGTTTATCACCGTCAATGTGCCGGAATTGTAAATCCCGCCGCCATACGCTGTAAATTCAACACTACTTATCAAGTTGTCCGAGATCGTACAATTTGTCACCAACAACTCACCATAGTTGAGAATTCCGCCGCCGTAATAATTATACCAGCTCTCACCATAACCATTCGTGATTGTCAGCCCTGCCAGAGCGACATTCGAACCGGAGGCAATACTGAACACGCGGGATTTTTGGTCAGCGTTGATCGTGATGCCGTTTTCCAGGTTCGCGGCGCTGATAATCAGGCCTTTTGTGATGGCCAGCTGCTCGCCGTTAAGCGTGATTGTCCCGCCGCTGAGATTTTCGGCGAATGTGATGGTCGTGCCAAGTCCGTTGGTCCCGGCGTAAGAAATGGCTTCACGCAAGGAGATTTTTCCGTCATAAGCGTCCACGACGTCATCCAACGTCGTCACGACAATCGACGGCGTCTCGACGACATCACCCGTCCATTCCCCCCATTCCCACGTCGCTTCGGCAGCAGGAATAAGTACATTATTATTCATGAGATAATTGAGATAATCATACAAATTTGAAGGTTCGTAGACCAGTTTGTAATGACCCGGTTCGGAAGTCCAGGAAGGATCATAAGTGAGAGTGTATCTCGCATAACTTGATCCAGATTGATACGCAAAGCTGTTGACATCGAAACCTTCAACTTTTACGCCATTGTGGTAAAGAGTGAAGTAACCTTGCAAGTCATTGATATCGATGTTGGTTGTACCGTTTTCCCTGCAAACACGCTTGTCAAAACCGATCTTCAAAGTGCCGGGGTTCGCAGCCAGATCAGCACTCATGCTGGTGAGAGCGGGATTGGGGGTGACAGAGGGGCCGACCCAAATGTACGGAGTGATAAATTCGGTCTGATGATTGGTATTGTAAACCTGGTCAGGATCAATTGTGATTACGAATCTGAAACCGTTGGTCCCAGCGGCTACCATTCTGAATTCCTCCGGGAGTACAAATTTAAGAGTCTCTGTATGCGTTTCACCGGCGTGAAGCGCAATTCCCTCAAGATCGAAATCAAGATCAATGATGGGGGAGCTTGTCGGTATCGGGCTATTCGGACCATTCAAGACATAGACCTGAGCACGAAGTTTCGTGTTTGTGCTCGCCAAAAGATCATTGGGACCATTGTTTTTGAGGGTGACCGACATCCAAGCATCCGGCCCATAACCATAGAAATACGATGCTTGCATATCAATGATCTCAACACTGGTTTGCCCTTGATCTTCGAGCGGACCACTCTTGGTCCAATTCCATTCCGTTCCCGCGGCTGGAATCAGGTATATGTTGTCATGTTTCCCAGCATCTTCATTCCAATCGAACATTGCATACGAATTGAAGTTAACCAAATTCGATGCGTCATAAGCCAGTCTGTACTCACCGGGTGCGGAAGTGAAAGAGGGGTCCCAGGCGATGTTATACTGAAGGTAATAGGGTGTAACTGGCGTGACACTGGTGAGAGTAAAATCTTCAACCTTCACGCCATTTCTGTAAAGTGTGAATTGATCTTGAAATGCGGCGAGATTGGGGCGTCCACCGGTCTCCGTCCCGTTTGGTACTGCAGGACGAGTATCGAAATTAACGTTTGTGCCGGTGACGACACCATCTGTATATTGAAGCTGGGACTGATCTTTTATAACACTCGGCCCAATGGGCATGATGTCGGTGGTGTAGGTGGAAATGATTGCTCCCTCTAGTCCGTCAAGAACGTTGAAATCTAGCCCAATACCGTAAAAACCGGAGAGCACCGGTGCATATTCCGGGAATTCATCGCAAATAACGAATGAGAAGGACTGGGTTTGTGTTCCTCCAGCAGCAATGTCAACGTCAAAATCGAAGCCGAAATCGGCAATAGGAAGATGCGCCACTCTCCACGGGTTGGTGGCAGGAGTAACGAATATGGACACATACACTTTACCTTGGTAGCCTTCGAATTCGTTGAAATTCTGGAAGGTGATATCAATGGTTGACTCCGCGTAAACGTAAAGCGGGGTGGAATCGACGGAAACGATTTGAACATCAGAAACGATCGGAAGAGGGACAGGATTGAAGTCCTCGGCGACGCTCCCACCGGTGTCTCGCAGAGCGGAAAGGTCGACGCACTCGCTGTTGTAACTGACGGTTTCGGCAAGCGACGCCGGGCCGTAAACGTTTGGCGAAGTGGCCAACTGGGTGAAGTCCGCCGGACTGACCGCCAGCAACTGTCGCTCTTCCAGTGGCTCAAGGCGTAAACGACGGGCTTTGGCGATGTTTTGAAATTTCATTTTCATGACGAGTTTCCCTTGTTCTAATGGAATGGAGAAAACAAAAAAGTTTGTGTCGGGTGGTCGATAAGATTATCTAATAAGACATTAGGTTGTCTATAATAGCACTCAAAATGTCCGTGAAAAATTAGGTACGGAATTCAAAAAAACATGGAAGGGACAAATTCAGCGAGCAAAGGCAGAACACCTTTTCAAAAGAAAGAAGGGAACGCCATGATTCTCTCATGCGAAAACTCCCCCCGTACTACTGGAGCAGTACGTACTTGCGCACATACCAATACGACAAGCACTTCATAGAAATGTTGCCGCACGGATTTTCGCAAGTTGTCTGACATGACGCCCCCGTGACGAGGGCCGCATGTTTTCAGACAACAAATCATCTTTTCCAACCGGCAAGCCGGGTAGTACATGGAAAAAGCTAAGAGAATTCACTCGCGAAATAACAAAATGTCAATCTGCCCAGCCATTTCGGGCAGCATATTTCAAAAACCTCAAAAAACAATGTTAAAACTGAATTCCTCCAGTATAAAATTACAAGAAATAAATATCAAGAGGGTAAATTTTTAAAAATACACAAAATAATCACATTCCCCGTGAAGATCAATCATTCGTCATGGGAAAATCGAATTTGTTTTTCCCTTTTTTAACGGTCGCCTTGAAGCCGGATGTATTCGGGTTGCCGTATTTTTTCGGCGTCAGGTAGAGATAGGGCGGCGGAAGTCCTGCTTTTCTGGCAGCCTCCTCCCGGGCTTGCAACGCTTTGGGGTCGGGGCCTCCTTTGGAATCTGTTGAAGAAACCGTCGGGACATCAACAACTTTCTCATTGGGATCAGGGGCACGTTTGGCGACGGAGACCATATATTCACCGGGAGTTGTTCCTCGGCCGAATTTTCCTCCGGATGCTGCCGTGATGGTATAGAAACCTTTGGCGTCGGTCGTGCCGACAGCCAATTCGGCACCACCATCCTCACTGACCGGATAAAACGTGACCGTTGCTCCTTCCACGGGTTCACTATCAAGCGTAACGATTCCACCGACATATACCGTCTTCAATCCTTGGCTGCATCCCAATGCCGCAAGAAGTATCAATAACGTGAAAGAAAAAAAATAGTATTTCATCATGTTGACAACAGTCTATTGCTTGCTTGTGTCATAAAAGTTGAAATGTTTGTTGACCAAATGACCACCCTTACTGGCTCCGGTATAAAATTCGTGGGGAATAGTGCGGTCCAGCGGCACGCTGGGCGATGCAACTGCAAGTTGCCCGTCGGAGACTTTTTTCAACGTCTTATGGTGCAATGTTTCACAACGTTCTAAATCAACCAACCATGAACGCACATAACAAAGGACGTTTAAAAAATGCCTCCCGGCGGGCAAACGCACGGGCGTTTGATCCCATAACGCAAGCGGTTGGAACGTCTGTTGGCCAAATAGCCACCCTACCGACTCAAGGAACGGCTGCGTTTTCATTGCCTGCTTTTGAGCCGAGAGCCCCCCAAACGCCATAAGGAGATTTTCCTCCATAGGCGGACCCCCAAGGCACGTGATTGATGGGAGAAGTATAAGGGGACTGCGCCAGCCCCTGCATTCCGCTTTCGAGGGAACTGGTATTGATCGTGTCCGTAACGGCCTGCACGGAACCATCCACCATGGCGACATTGACAACGCTTGTATGGTTGCTACTCGCGGAAAGATGGAACATGCGCCAATTATTGTAACACCAGATCGCGTTCGGGGGAAGAGCCGTGTAAAAAGCGGTGTCCATTGCGTCGGCGGAAAACGCTTTGGCCCCTTTCAAGCTCCACCAACTGCCGCTGTCGATCATCTGACAGGACGCCAGATAGGAATTCGGGGGTTGTCTGAGCGTCAGGCATTGCGAGGGGCCATCATCATTGGAGATTTGATTGGTTGTGGAATCTCTGTCCGGAGACCCTTTTTTGATCGTTCTCGAACCGTCACCGACGCAGCTTTCACTCATGATAATCGTGTGGCTGGTACCATCGGCGATGGACGATATTGTCGTTGTCGTTCCGTTTCTTCCCGTGATGATCGGTCCACGAATGAATGCCCCACCCCAGTTGTAACCGTCGATTTCAATGGGAAAATCTCCGGCGCTGACACGGTAGCTCGTTTTAGCTATTCGATCCGGCGTGTTTTTTACTCCATCCGAGGGACAAAGCAAAGCTTCAATGGAAACATTATTTTGAGCACCATACTGAGCTTGTCCCCCATCCACGGTGGGGTCTTGATAGAAACGAAGAAGTTCGTCATAAATGGCCGACTGTTCCATAAAAGGAAGAAGCATGACGAAAAAACTGGTGTTTTGACGCAATCCGCGGCCACCGACACTCGGAGCGTCCCAATCGGCAATGTCGTCTTTTTGTGAAGGGTTGGCGATTCCCATGCTCTGGAGAAGATCAAGACAAAGGTCCGGCTGATATGAAATCGCAGGGAAACGCTTTTTCGCATCGTGAAAACTATGAACAGCGAGTCCCAGTTGCTTCAGATTGTTCGTGCACTGCATCCGCCTTGCTGCTTCACGAGCCGCCTGAACCGCCGGAAGCAGAAGGGCAATCAAAATGCCGATGATCGCAATGACCACCAGGAGTTCGACGAGGGTAAAGGCCTGCAACCTGCCCCCCCCCTCTATTTTAACAAGATTTTTTGAACTTTTCATGACACCCCACCCTCTCTTAATTACTATAATTACTATTAGGAATGCGAAAAAACCGTCGTTTAATGAAAAATAAGGTGATAATCAAATTTCATTGATTTTTAACATATTTCTTACTTAAATTTTTACCTGAATTACGGAAAATCGCAAGTTTTTTGCTGCAAATTTTTAAGGCTCTATTCCGCAACCGGATTGATGCAGACGAGGGCTTCGATCAGGGTTCGGAGCAGTGAGTTTCCGCGTCGGCGGGCATTGTGGACAAATTGGAAAAATCCGACGTAGGCGGGCAGG
>Ga0123353_10017348_pt1 | contig 10578 bp, 11 predicted proteins | sample TergutLab28metaG_3_FD_92763 | JGI IMG/M metagenome (GOLD analysis project Ga0123353, IMG submission 92763) | Labiotermes labralis P3 segment gut microbial communities from Petit-Saut dam, French Guiana - Lab288 P3 | ecosystem: Host-associated > Arthropoda: Insects > Digestive system > Gut ... | reverse complement strand
TGAGATTTTTCTGTTTTTGGGTTGATGTGAAATTAATGGGGGCTCTTTGTGTGTTGTGATGGGGGGGGGGGGGTTGGGGGTGGGGGGGGGGGTCGGGGTCTTGGGTAGGGAGTATTTCCGTTGTATTCTGTGTGTTAGTCGGGATAGGAGGGTTTGGGGGATATTGTTGCTGTATGTAGTGTTTACTATGTGATGCCATTCCCTGTCCTATTGCTCTTTGTCAAGCGGTAGTGTGTACATTCTGTGGGTGGGGTAACGGTATGCTGCCATCTTATGCTTAAGCGGGTGATTGGAGAGGAAATTGATGGTGGTGTCAGTGGAGGTAGGTTTGTGGAAGATGCCTATGTTAAGGCAGGTTGGTCTTCTAGTCATAGAGAGGTCTAGGAAGTGGATGTTGTTTTCGAATTCCATCGTGGGACTTAGTCGGATGTTGCTGTGGATAGTGTAGACCTACTGTAGGATATTTGTCTGGGTTGGTGCGCGTGGAGTCATAGATGAGTAAGATGTCGTCCACGTATCTGGTGTAGAAGGATAGGATCTTGGCGTCAATGAGGTGTTTGATGATGACGTTTTCAAGTTGTAAAAATATCTCAGCCATGGTGCTCGAGATTGGCGAGCCCATGACGACGCCTTTATCTGGTTGGTATATTTGGCCCAGGAAGGAGAAGTAATTTTACCACGTGCAGTAACACAGATCTTGTTCCCCTGAAGATGGGCATAATGATGCCCGAAACATGTTGAGAAAGTATTGATAATAAACATCTAACTGTTGCATCTTGTTGGTTTTCTCTTTCACTTCACAATTTGCTTACGATGCACGGTCACAGAAACCTAAAACCCATTTGTAATTACAATGTTTAGTTTCGTTTCTGACGAACCCCGACAGTACTGCATGCCATGACAGCCTTCCCTTCCCCTTCCAAAAAAAACCTTTACAATCGCAATGTATCTCTTCTAGTGTCGCCATTGGGTCTGGTAGCAGCATTGATAACACGCTAACACTTGCTTTCTTTTTGTCTTGTTTCCCTGTATGGTGTGTGGTAATTGCAGCCGACACTCTGAAACCACGGAGACAAAATCGTCCTCTTCGTGGAAAGGAGCTGATTTCCCTTCGGCGGATGGGTTCACAACCTTTAAGAGGTGCTGGTTGGTTTTAGTGTAATGCAAACTTTGTTGTTGATACCTGAGAACTAACGGAACGTCTTCTAATTCACTTTTTTTTTCTTGCCACATTTTGTCTTAATTCAGTATGGTTCCTTCCTACATTGAACTCTTCAGATGCTCTGTGTATTGTTTCATGTCATGTGTCAGCAGTGATTTGTATTATATAACATGAACAGAAATTTCCAGATTTGAAAGTTTCAGGCATTCATTCCCAGTCGCCTGTAGCTCTCTGCAGCCCATCTCGTCTCCTCTCGACTGCTTCAGTTTGTTGTCAGAACTGTGGTATTAAACTTGAGCCTTTTGTCACAACTCTAAACGACGATTTCAAGCTACCAATACTGGACGGTACTTGAAATCCATTTTGTCGATCGTAACTGCACGAATGTTCATTCCGTTCAAAAAACGAAAACATGTCTGTAAAATATCCGCGTGCCAAAAAACTTTAAGTAAAAGCTGATTGTAAATAGCAGTGTCTTTACTACAGTACCATTTCTTTCCAGAAAATATCAAGGTAAAAAGTGAACTTTTGTTGCGCATCTGCTTATAATTAAAAGGTTAAGTAATTACTGTTTAGTGTTACTGTATTGGTGGCAGAGAGCTAACAAGGTGGCTGAAATGTCTGAATATCTGTCAGGAAAATTCAATAATTCGTCAGAGTTATTAGATTCACGTGCTATATGCTAAGTAATTGTTCACAGTTTTCTATGCACCATGCACAGGATACAGCAAGTAACAGTAAACACTCGTTACAATTTCAATATATTGTTCTGTAATTCGGTATTCGTAATAAAACCGAAACAAAAAGCACATTCACGTTGTGCTAATAATGAAGTAACTACAGTAACGAATGTTGTTTGTAAACACCTTTGTGGTTACACTTACATTTACTGGCTGTGTCTCAAATATTTGCTGGGTTGCTGGTATCACTGCATTATACGTAACAGTGCTCGAGGAGGGAATGTCGCCTTCGGATTTAGTTCATACAGATGTTTCAGTTTACAAAAATTGTGTGACCGTCTTTCATTCTGACGAGGGGTTTGTGTTTCTTATACAGGTGGGTCAAAATCCACTTGACAACTTTAAGGTCAGTTCGCAGTGACACGAAACCACTTACTAATTGTGATGAACTAGCGTCGTCAGGTGACAGTTTAAGACGGTAGTGCTGGCCGAGATGGCATCTTCCACAGGTGCGCAGAAAGTTCACTCGGTATCAGGTTTTAAGAAACGAGAGTCTTACATTGGTTTGTAAGGCCCAGCAGAGATGTACTAATGGTTCAGCAAATGCCGCGCTGTCGAATGGGTATGCAATCCTGGTCGAGGTGGTGGCAGATCAAGAACAACACGACGGTGTGGAACGCTCAAGGATCGTTCGTCGCTATCCCAAAATTCGACAAGGCGGTGCAGCTGCAGCGTTTGACCATTAGAATAGTTTTGGGTAGGCGACTGTGGAATGCACCTGCCGTATGCGCTTTCAGTGAGTTACGAGACGCAAACGACCAAACTACGGTATTACAGTAAACTGTCGGTGTATATGGAAAAGGGTGGCCTCTTGGCACGAATTTTGTTCTGTGATGAGGCTGTGTTTCACTGCATTCGTAAAGTGAGCAAACAGAATGGACGAATTTTGTGCACTGAACCGCCAAGGGACGTAGTGGATTACAAGTGCGACTGTCCCATGATGTCATAGTTTTGCTAGCGGGTGCTTTAGTCTTCGTGGAACCAAGGCAGTCCGAAGAGGTGTGCGTGGACAGGCTGTAAAAATATCTTGATGCCACCTTAACTTTACAACAAGATGGTGCAGTGCGAATTTTCTACGCAGGGGTCAATACTGTTCCAGCCAGTGTTCAGTGGCAAATGGATTTGGTGTGCAGGACCTATTCCATGGACCCTATTCTGCAAGTCGGACACCTGTAGATTCGTGACGCTGTGGTGTTTATTCATCTGATGCCTAATAGCTTAGCGTGGGCTGCAACAGGGCGTCGCAGTGACAGGAAACAAGGTGGACTGAGGTATGTGGCGAGGGATTTGGGAGGATTTGGACTATCGTTGGAACATCTCCAGAGTAGTAATCAAGAGAGCTTATACTGAACACCTGTAGACGAGCTTCAAGTGGATTCTCATATTCTATAAGTGGCTTCATGTCATTACAGCGTTCTGTATTTTCACATTTTTAAATTTATCAAATAGGTTTCAACCTAATCTGTATTTATGCTTGATGTATTTGTGAACTGCGTTGCTTCTTCGTTTGGTTTGTTATTGATGTGGCGTACAAAAGTTACATATTTCTGCGAGGGAACATTTTGTTTTCATGTTTCCTCTGACTAACATTGTTAACGGCTGTTTTATTGCCCACTTCGAGCACTGCGTACCGATATACAGTTTTCGTATGTGGACATTCTAAAACTGCAACTAACAGGGCACAGTCCCCCTATCACTTACAGCACTACAACAACAGAAGGAGGTGCGCAGAAGGGCGAGGTTCGGACTTGGCTGGATGGCTTCAGCTCCCCGCTGATCCAGGACGAGGGCGATAACAAGCTGCTGAAGCTGCGCTTCGATGTCAGCCAGTACCAGCCCGAGGAAATCGTCGTGAAAACTGTGGACAACAAACTTCTGGTAAGGGCCTTCCTTCATACCGTGGGTGTGAATGTGCAAAACACAGTTCACAGTTCTGATGTGTTTATGTAGTGGTGAAGGATACAGTTATTAATTGCATGTTACTTGGCATATCAATTGTGCACCACCCAGTGATAATACTCTTCCATGTCACGACGAGTCACCAATCTGGCAAATTTTTAAATTGTAATTTGAAGGCCGTCGATGAAAGGTCGCCACCAAAAGTTCATAATTTACATCTGATTCAATTCAAAGAAACACGCATATTAAAATGGTGGCGTCATTGGGTGTATGTAAACTGTGGTCTTTTCAGATCTAACCGGAACTGAGCCAATTACTGCTTTAATTTAAGTGAGAGGTCAGTAAAACATTTTGAGCTACACGCGTCGTTGTTCTTCCGGTTGATTAGCAGAACGCTTTTCTGTTTAACACTCTGAAGCAAGTAATATATTTTATTTCAAGATTGAGTTCGTTCCTCGCAGTAAACATACTAAACGGTCCTCTTTATAGAGATAATCGCTTTTCGTTGTGAGATTTGTAGAGAAGCAAAAATGTACTGTGTTCGTAGAATGCAGAGCTTCTGAATATTAACTCAGGTGGTACTTACAGTAGCAAGCGGCGTTAAAAGGGTTAACGCTAAAGGCGAAAAATCATGACTGTAAGCTGCTGGGATGAGAAAGGCGCCGTTCGTGTGAAGTTAATTTCTAGGGGCACAGCAGGGAACTCTGGCCGCTGTTCTGAATTATAAATATGTCAGAACTCTTAATGTTCTTACCAAAACAACGTCTTATATGGTGCTCGTCCGTGATAACGCCAGGCCACGCAAGCATGCCCAACGTTGAGGCTAACACAGAATTTGGATGGACCTTACAGTTCCGACTGGGCACCGTTGGATTTCAACATGCCCTTTGTAAAACAGCCCGTAAGGCTACCAGGGCGCGCGGAGGATGACGAGCCACCAGTTGAGATCACATAAGCTTTCCTGTTACAGTTCTGTCGATAAGCATGTTTGTTTTCAGGTTTCTGACCTTGGTATGTCTTAGTAAGCCAGACTGTTTAGACAGTGCGCATTGTCGAGGTTGATTAAACACACATCGTTAACGAGATAAGGTTTGTTACATTCTAGTGGGGAGGAGCGATGGGAGCCTTTTATAGGGGGTTTTTGCCCTGACGGAAGCACGTAGATTGAGAGTGGCGGAGACCAAGTGTTAATATTTGGCTCTTAGAAGGAGGAAGAGACATGAGGATGAAAAACGAGCCAGACCATACAGTATGACATAACAATGAGGCCCGTTTGCATAACCATTGTTGCCGTGTAGAAGCAATCAGTATTAAATATTCTGAGTGTGTGTATTCGTGTCTTAGCTATCCGGCATGCAAAATGCATGCGCCGTGTTATATTGTCATCTGTGGCGTGTTTGGCTCTACCACATTTTACCGCAGTATCTTATAAGCGGCACGATTTTTTTGATAGAGTTATTGAACATAAATTGTGTGTTTCGATTTTCTCCACAACTCCTGTCCGAAACATTTCTCATTCTAAGAAGAAATGAACGAGAGGTCATCATAAATGTACATAGGTCTTCACGTAAATTTCCAGTTTTTTTTTTAATTTTAATGAAACGTAATTTTCGCGACATGTTTAGGGAAATCCTTAAATTTCAAATTTCATGAAAATCCGTCAATTGGGAGCCATTTTGTTCCATGCGAACAGATGGACGGAGAGACGTGATAAAACTAGGATGAGGAAGAGGTGATCAGACCATGTTACATGTTTGAGGGGTTTGATTAATGCATTCAAAACTGTCATAAGAAAACGTGGAAGGGATCTGTTGGGAGACATCGGTGTAGATGGGGCGATGTATTAAATTTAGTACAAACTGGATGCGAAGATATGATTCTAGTTTCCACAGCAAGTGGTAAGGGAATGCGGAGCTGCAGATGGTGTGTTGTTTGCCCCGAGTCCAACCATTGCAGTGACGTCACGATTGAGCTGCATACCCAAAAATTAATCTGCCTCTTATTTCGAATGAACGACGAGAAAATATTACAGACCGAGAAACACGACGTTGCTGGAGTCTAACGTTATAATAAACCGCTCTGGAATATTCGTGACGTCTTGAGCACATGCTGCTCCAGAGTCTCGCCTGCAGCAGATGGCCTTCTGTCAGAGAGGCCGCAAGGTGCAACACATCAACCTACATCGAGCGAGGTGCCGCACTTGGCAAGGTTTAAGAACGCTTCGCTGCATAACATATTGCGTCACATTACTGTGTGCAGAGCGGCATTGTGTGTGCTAGCAGCATTGCCACAGTTACATCGAAGTGACGGTAAACTTTCGGGTACAAGGCTGGCATTAAAGCCGTCACCTTCTTGTCGAGGTGAATGCTTAGTAACACGCCCAGCCGATTTACCGCCCGCATGAACACGGAGGAGAAAACACTGACCGCATCAGGAATGGAAGCGAGATTCTCCGCTTGTTGGGCCTTCAACCGAGTTAGTATACTGACAGACTGTCTGGTTCATAGTTATAGATGAGCAGATTATAAATAGGTCCCATTTCCTCAAACGTACAAAATCACTGAATTTGCTAGTGGGTATTTCATATTCCATAAATACATAGGTTGTGTCTTGCTTTGAAAATAAATGTCGTATGATATCATTTGAAGTCCAGAGGTGAGCACTATCAAAATAAAGTTGGATTTGTTGTTTATTATTTGAGTTGGACATCAGTACAGTTATTACTTATGCAGTGGCAACCTGGAAATGGTTTTCTATGCTTGATAGCCACGCTGTATATACCTGCTCTTTGTACACGTTTTGAAGTTCATCGTTAAGTTTTACCCATAGTATGGGGTGGGGTGTTGGAATACTGCTTCATGTTTACTATAACGTAACTGGCGTATCGGCTGAAACCGAACCTCCTTCATTCTCATCACTGTGGCACACCATGATAGCTCTCTTCGCGAGCGTGTTATCGCTTTTGTGAAGAAGAGAGGGTTAGGTTCAGTGGTCAGATGGACAGAGTGATGTCTGGAAATCCATGGCAAGAGCTTGGCTACAGACAGACCGGCGTACGGACAAGTTGGAGGGCGCCAAGGAACTGGGTTGACTTGCTTCCGCTCCAGCTGAGGATGCTGTTCTAATATACGAAGTTCAGACAGACCTATTCATCAGTGCATGTACGCTTGAGACTGCTACGTATGTTCATTTCGAGACTTAAACTGGTCTCACAGCACGACACGCTACAGTAGAGGACGATGGTCAATGGACTAGTCATATTCTCTGACGAATTTGCATTTAGCTTGGTGAATGAAGGGACGATTTTAGTTTACTGACCACAGTAACAGCGTTACGTTCAAAATGTGTCGACTTCTACACTCCTTGGTCGTGTGTCTGTCAAGTTTTGGGGTTAGATCTCCCATGAAAAGGTCTGTATGCTGCACTGTATTAGAATCACCTAGACGGTCTTCAGTATGAGCAAATTTAAGTGAACGTAATGGTGCTGTCTGTAAGACCGTCCTATTCCCAATTCCAATAAGAGCACTCTTCAATTCATTATTTTTAGCTGGTCGTAGAAAGGCGGTCATTGAAATCGACGTCGAACACGATGACTATCTACAATAAACGCCTGATATGAACCGCATCAAGAATATGTGGAGTCGGGCGAAGAGAAGCATGCAAGAAACCTGGCCTGTCCTTTCTTCCATATATCACTGATGCTGTCTGCACCCTTGTGTCAGACGCTTGAGATGAAGTTGCTTCTTCTCATCGCTATTTTTGATACCTGCGTCCATACCGAGACGAATGCGTTCCGTTGTTGAAGCTCGTTTATTCTCGACATGTATTAAAGATTAAAGGCGTTGAAAACGATCCGCTTCCGGTCTGACGGGCCAATCCATATTTCGAGTAAGTGAGTGGTGTGCTTCTAATAACAGAACGCTTGTTGCGTGCGTGCGTGTGTGTGTATATATATATATATATATGTATATGTTACAAATACATTTGTTTGCCATACGTCACTTCCGAATGCGATCCTCTTAATCAGTATATCGATAAACAACAAATCACAGACAAGTAACACAAGTACCTGCTTCACTGGCACTTCGAGGTCACCATTGTAGCACCAGTAACTTTTGAAGCGTTTAGTTAGATAATAGAGCTGCATAGTTGAAATTAGTGTTTGTGCGAATGCAATATGCGCAATAAACCGTATGTCGATACCAAACTAGATACAGCATATATATTTTTTGTCTCCAAGGAATACTGACTGGTCTTCTGCTGCGGCCACCCGGCAACGAGGGTGTTTGTACGTTGACGTATACTGCGCTTTGCCGCGTTTCCGAGAATAAATGGACTTTAATCCATGTATGTATTAATTGTAGGGTCTGTATTGGCATCCTAGCTGGCCGTAATAATAATTGTAATGAACTGAAGGCAAAGGAAAGCCATTCATAGAGAAAGTACGGGGGAGACGAATCGTTGGAATTGTCACGGCAGCTGCACGCGTATTTCACTTCCGGTTTGGGACTTGACAGTCTATGCTTATGGTTGTTGATACACAGAATGCAGCTGAATTCTTCCATCTGAAGCAGTAGGGGTTCTAGCACCGTTAAATAAACCATAAATAAATAAACGAACAAAAGTTTCTACCGTTCATGACTTTACTCGATCTGCAAAACAGAATCGACACGGACTCACCTCTGATGGAGAGTCGGCTGACAAGACCAGACCAAATTGGGAGAGCGATTGTCTACGTGTAGGCGTCAGTTGACGTGGGTCGTCGTGTGGGCAGGAATTAACCCACACAAGTGGGCGACTAACATTCGCATTGTGAAACAAACTTGTTACGCCGGTGAGCGGAGAGAGCGTTCGGATTTGTAAGGAATGGCCATCGGAAATAAATGAAACATTAAATAATGAGAAACTGCATATTTTTATTGGTAACGACTGTTCTTCATCAACTTCCTTCAGGTTAGACCGCCCCTTACGCTGGCATTGTACATTATGTGAGGTGTTTCAGAGAATGATTCTGCTAACGTCATGTGTCCTGTGTTGACTAGACTGAAATTCTATTTAATGTGCCAGTTATTCGATGTTTTCGACGCCACTGCAATCCGTAAAGTTTGAACCTGGCAACCTTTAAATATATCACTAGGCTCTCGGCGAGGAATTGCATCAGAGACCCCACAGAGGTGGAAAGGAACTCTGTTGGCTGTCTGCTAGCAGACAGCCAACAGAACTAGCATGACAAATACCTATTGCGTGTGTACAGTGTTGAGATACTCCTGATGATGGACAGTGAAATTATCCGAAACATGTAGAGTACTTTATCAAATAAATATAAGGAAGAGTGCATCTCGTTGGCTTTTATTGTAAGAATATATCACGATACACTGGGAAACATAAACCTAAGTTTCTGTTTTGTTTAACTCCATTATATGTAATTACAAGAATAGTTAAAATGTACCTACTTCATCCTCATTGTTGCACTTTGCATTTCGTATAATCACTTTAATTATTAACCAACAAATGCACTATATAAAATTTCACATTAAAACACTTAAAATTGCTCCGACATGTTTCGATCCTAAGATCATCCTCAGGGAACTACGCTGTTCCTTGCTAAAATCATTTTAAAAACATTATATTATAGTGCATTTGTTGGTTAATAATTAAAGTACATACTTCAGGTGTTAGGATTAAAGCTAATGGCATTTAAAAATGCCAAAAACATAGAAACTTTTTAAAATTACCATATGGATACTGATCAGGCAATGAAGTTCTACAAATTTAATGTAAAATGTGGTAACTTGTGGGCTTCACCAAATGTAAATAAGATTATTTATCAGGCATTACATTTCTTATTTTGCTTTTAAATATTGTATAAACTGGCCTAATGATGGTCGACTTTTGGCCGAAACTTGTAGCTGTTGAATAAACATAGTTGCGATTGACCGTTTAAAGTGTTGCTATTAAAAGATTAATTAAGATTAATTCATTTATTTATATTTTGTTTATCGACGCTGGAAGTATTTCGCATTATATAGATTCGAACTTTAAGAAGTCTGGCGGTGACAAATTGGAAAGGGAGTGGATCGGGGCGGTTAAGGCCCAGTTGAAATGCTGTCGCGTAAAATTTCCAGAGAGGCATAGCCTGCTTTTTTATTTATTTGTGTGTAGTCTTTAAACTATGCTACCTTCCGGAGTAAGCAACCATTCTTATCGCATCGCTGATCGACGCAAATTTCACCAGCGCTTCTCACTTTACGCTTCCTGCAACATTAACAGGCGCAAAGTTAATTAAGTATGGGACACGAGTGAGTGAGTCTGGTGCGTGGCTGATCTCAAAATAATGGAAGCCCGAGTTTCTTCATCAGGACCTTAACAAGTATGCGCCCGGCCGAGGTGGGAAGTAGGCGTTGTTTGAAAGGTAACACCGAGTGATGCGTAATACTGCTGTCACACAGGACGCTACTTGCGATAGCAGTTTGCTCGCAACACGATACGACGTGACCCACTGAGACGATATGCACCATGCATGGCTTCAGTAAGAGAGACACTGACCACGCACGGAAGTAAGCGTACGCAACGTTTTGAAATCATTTCCAGTACATTCAGCGCTTTCAACTGACTCATTTATTTCTTTCCCGTTCGTTTTCCAACCCACGCTGGATCAGTTTTGTCCTTGCCTGGATAACCAGGAGCAGTCCAGTCATGCAGAATGATGGGGGGGGGGGGGGGGGGTTTCCCCCACCCCCCCCCAGTTTTTAATTAAATTTTTTTTTCCCAATCCTT
>Ga0123353_10017346_pt1 | contig 10579 bp, 9 predicted proteins | sample TergutLab28metaG_3_FD_92763 | JGI IMG/M metagenome (GOLD analysis project Ga0123353, IMG submission 92763) | Labiotermes labralis P3 segment gut microbial communities from Petit-Saut dam, French Guiana - Lab288 P3 | ecosystem: Host-associated > Arthropoda: Insects > Digestive system > Gut ... | reverse complement strand
GACGAGGGCGTGTATGACCGTGGCGCACCGACGTTGAAGATGGTGCATCAGTTGTCCAACACGCACGACCCGATTTTCAATTTGAGGATTCCGGCAAGCCGCATCGTCGGCGGTTACACGGTCAAGGACGGTGTCATCGTCCCCAACCTCACCCACGGCGAAATCATCGAGGCCGTGTTCGCACGGACGCGCGTGACCGTCGGTATCATGACCGCCGCCAAGCTGCTCTCCGCCGTCGAGCCTGTCATCCGCTACCAGCGCCAGCGTTTCCGTGGCGCGACCGGCATCGAGGCCGGGTCGCCGCGCTACGACCTCGGTTTGCAGATGAAGGAGGATGCGCTCCACCGTCTCGCGGATGTGTGGGCGACAGGCGAGGCCGCCACGTCGCTGGGCTTCGAGACCGCCCGTTGGTTCGACCTGCTCACGCCGATCGAGACCGGGGTACTCCGTGGCTTCGAGGAACAGGGCATCAAGGGCCGTGCGATTTTGAAGGCGCTCCGCAAACCGCAGGCCGACGCCGTCGAGTTGCTCGGGTTGCTCAAACAGCCCGAGGCCGTCCGCGACAACGCCCGCATCGAAGCGCTCAAGGCCGACCCGCTCGTGCAGTACGTCTGGTTCAGCGCGGTGTGCAACGTGCTTTGCCCCGCGTGCAAATTGTGGGACACCGGATACGGCGCGACCATGATCCGCGAGGCCGTCAGCATGATGGGCGGATACGGCATCACCGAGGACTGCCCCGGCTTCCTCTGCCAAAAGTGGACGGACGCGCAACTCGAAGCCACCTACGAAGGCCCCGAGGTCGTCCAACGCCGCCAAATCAGCGTGACCATGAACAACGATGTCTTCCTCGCGCAAATTGACACATGGATTTCCGACCTCAACGCCCTTGCCGCGGCCAAGCCCGAGACAGGCGCGGTCGCGCTTGTCGCAGGCCTTGAGCTTTGGCGTTGGATGCGCACGCACCTTGACACCGCCAAGGACGCGAACGGCCGCCCGCTCGCGCAGAACACACGCCACGGCGTGCTGTTCCCGATGGCGGATGCCATCTCATGGCTGCTTGCCGCGCGTTCATTCCTGTCCGACATCCAAGAATTGGCGGACAAGGGCGCGGGGCATCCCGTCATCGGCGCGGAGGTCGAGGGCTACGTCAACACGTTCACCGATTTGAGCGCCGTGCAGAACGCCCGCGCCGCAGGTGAGGTCGGACGCATCTGCGCCGAGATTTTCTACGGCTACGTCAACACTGCCGACCAGACGGGCGACGCGGCGGTGGAGTTCCAGCGCCTGCACAACGCCATCGGTGCGTCACTCGCCGGCTCCCGCCTTGCGAAAGACCGCGCCGCAAAAGCCATCTCGCAGATGATGATTCCCGAGGCACTGGACTACCCCGTGTGATTTGAGTTTCTTTACATTGGATGCAGGGGATTTTTTTGATGCCCAAAGCCGTATGGAGTGTGGCGGGTTTTCCCCCTTCGGGGGGCGCATATAGCCGCCGCTTTCACCGCAGGGGCTTGCCCCTGCGGGAGGCATAAAAGCCACCAACGGGGGCCGTATGCGCCCCCGAAGGGGGAAAACCCGTCGCACTCCATACACATCTCGCCACCACTCGCCCTTTAGCAAGAGTCTCCGTCATATCACTGCCTTGGGTACCAAAAAAAATTCCTTGCACCTTTACATTCCCCGCTTGAAGTGTTCATCGGTATTTGTTATATTATTAACACAAACCGCATGAAGAGTACGTTACAATTTAGGTCTAATCTTCTGAGCTCGGCTCGGCTCGGCTATAAACAACCGACTTTATCATACCACTTGCGTTTGCGGTCAAGCAATCTTTTTTGCTTGCGATTCACCATTCACCCCAGCAAGAAAGGACACAAACTATGACGCATCATGCACACCAACGGACGGCCTTGCGTAAGGCGTCCGGTCGCCTCTGTAAACACCTGCCTGGAGGATTCGCTGGATGAAAAGCTTAATTTGGAAGGTCATTTTTCTGTCTGTCGTCTGCTTGGGTGTTTTATTTATCGTTTATACAAGCGTCGGGAGGTTGACAGGTAAAAGCGGCGGGGATTCTACTTCATCCACGAACCTTGCCGATCGTATTGTTAACAAGCTAAGGCCATCGCAACCACCCGAGGTTCTTATAGATGATGATAAAGAGTCCCAATCGGTCTCAATAGATGACAGTAAAACATCACAGTCTGCAAATAGATCCACTCCCGCCAAAACCCCGAAGGTGCCCGACAAGCCCTATTGGGTACAGAAACAAACGTATTGGGACGGAAAGATACAGATGACACGTTACACCATACATAACCACACGTGTAGAAAATATTATAAGGTCACTGCAGGTTTCGGCCCTTACGACGAGCGAGAGCTGGAGCAGTTTATTAAGAGACAAGAGGGTAACTCACGGGTAGTCTGGAATGAATGCCCTAAAATATGCGGAGGGAAAAGCATACCATAACGTATGCCTGAATAAGTTTGTTTAATTTTCAACCCATTGTGGAGTGTAGATTATGTGGCCATTTAAACCTGCTTGGATGAGCAAAGACTGGAAAAAGGCGTTGGAGGCGGTCAGCCAACTGACCGACCAAAAGGAACTGGCGAACGTCGCTCAATATGCTGAAAACGTGCGTCTGCGCAAACTGGCGGTCGAGAAGCTGTCCGACCCAAAGATTCTGACAGCCCTTGCCAAAAACGGCAGGGGCGGCTGGATTGACTCGAACAGCGATGTGCGCAAGAAGGCGGTCGAGAAGCTGTCCGATTTTGCCGTTTTAAGTGATATTGCGAATAGCCGTGATTGCGATCGCTACGTGTGCAAGTGGATGACGGGAAACGGCATGGCGTTGACGGCGAAAACCATAGACCTCCGTGACGTGGCGCGTGAAAGACTGCGGGAACTCAGGAAAAAGACATTAGAGGATGTCGAGCGAGTGACCAACCAGGCGTTGCTGGCGGACATTGCCCAGAACGCCGAGCACAGCGATGTGCGCCTGATCGCGGCGGATAAGCTAGACGACAAAGCCCTTGCGCAAGAGGTCTATGCGTCCGTCGCAAAAAATGAAGTGGGTGCCTATCTGCGCAAGGAAGCAATCGAGCGGCTGACCGACCCAAACGCGCTGGCGGACGTCGCCCGGAACGCCACGCACGGGGGATCGCGCCTGATGGCGGCAGACAAGCTAGACGACAAAGCCCTTGCGCAAGAGGTGTATGCGCACGTTGCCAAAAACAGCGAGGATCAGGATATGCGCATGGCGGCGGTCAAGCGGCTGACCGACCCAGAAACATTGACGGATATTGCCCAAAATGCCCTGTACTCTGATGTGCGTCTGGAGGCGGCGGATAGGCTCGGCGACAAAGCCCTTGCGCAAAAGGTGTATGCGGATGTTGCCCAACGGGGGAAGTGATTATACGCCGCTGTAGGCGGAGAAACCGCCGTCAATCGGAACGACGATGCCCGTGACAAACCCGGAGGCGTTGCCGGAGACAAGCCAGAGCAACGCGCCGAGCAGGTCACCGGGTTCGCCGAACTTGCCCATGGGCGTGTGCGAAAGGATTTTCTCCGAGCGCGGCGTGAGCGAGCCGTCCGGGTTGGTCAGGAGGGCGCGGTTCTGGTCGGTCAGGAAGAAGCCCGGCGCAATGGCGTTCACGCGGATTCCGGCTTTCGCCATGTGCACGGACATCCATTGCGTGAAATTGCTGATGGCGGCCTTGGCCGCACTGTAGGCCGGGATTTTCGTGAGCGGCCGGAACGCGTTCATGGAGGAGACGTTGATGATGATGCCCGCGCGGTTCTGCGCCATCTGCCGGGTGAACGCCTGTGTCGGCAACAGCGTGCCGAGGAAATTCAGGTTGAACACGAACTCGATGCCCTTGGGGTCGAGGTCGTAGAACGTCACGAAGTCGCGGTTCTCTTTCAGCAGGTCGTCGGGGTTGAGGTACTCCATGGCGGTCGTGCCTTTGGGGTGGTTACCGCCGGCCCCGTTGATGAGAATCGTGACGGGCCCGAAGGCGGCCTCGATTTCGGCGTTCGCGGATTCGAGGCTTTCGCGCTCCAGCACGTTGCACGCGACGGCAAGCGCCTTGCCGCCCACGCCGGTAATCTCGTCCGCCACGCGCTGCGCGGCCTCGCGTTTGAGGTCTGCCACGGCCACCGCCGCGCCGCATTCCGCCAGCGCCTTGGCCATCGCGCTGCACAAGACACCCCCGCCTCCGGTCACAACCGCCACCTGACCGCTTAAATCAACCTTGAATGGAACTGACATCATGATGCTCTCCTTTAATTACGCCCTTGCCGGGTTTAATTAGAATCGCATCATAATATTCTCGGGAAGGGGTGGAGGTCAAGAAAAAAGGATCTATTTTTAGACAGGCTGGTGACCATTAACCATTATTTACGGGCTGGACAAACCGCACCCGAAAATGGCATAATACGCCCTTTTGAAAGGAATGCCATGAATAAGAAAACGCTCCGTGATGTGAGTCTCCAAGGTAAGCGCGTTGTGATGCGCGTGGATTTCAATGTGCCGATTAAGGATGGGGTCATCACCGATGACACCCGTATCAAGGGTGCGCTCCCTTCGATCAACTATGTGCTGGAACAGGGCGGGAGCCTCGTGCTGATGAGCCACCTGGGCCGTCCGAAAGGCAAGGGCTATGAAGCCGACTTCTCGCTGAAACCCGTCGCCGAGTACCTCGCGGAGATGCTGGGCAAGCCCGTCACGTTCGCGGCGGACTGCGCGAACGCGGACGCGGACGTCGCCGCGCTCCAGCCCGGCGGTATCGTCATGCTCGAGAACACCCGCTTCTACAAGGAGGAAGAGGGCAAGGCCAAGAAGACCGACGAGATGACCGATGACGAGTACAAGGCCAAGAAGGTCGAACTCAAGGAGAAGCAGAAAGCCCTCGCGCAGAAGCTCGCCTCCTACGGCGACGTCTATTGCAATGACGCGTTCGGCTCCGCGCACCGCGCCCACGCCTCCACGGCCGTCATCTGCAACTTCATGCAGGAGAACGTCGCGGGCTTCCTGATGGAGAAGGAAATCGAGTATCTGGGCAACGCGGTCGAGAGCCCCACGCGCCCGTTCGTCGCCATCCTCGGCGGCGCGAAAGTCTCCGACAAGCTCGCGGTCGTCAAGAACCTCCTCGACAAGGTTGACACGCTCATCATCGGCGGCGGCATGGCCTACACCTTCCTGAAGGCGTTGGGGCACGACGTGGGCAACTCGCTCTGCGAGCTCGACCAGCTCGACTACGCCAACGAGATGATTGCCAAGGCGCAGGCCAACGGCAAGCAGTTCCTCCTGCCCGTGGACAACGTCGCGGCCGACAAGTTCGACCCCGAGGCCAACACGCAGGTCGTGGGCAACGACATCCCCGCCGGATGGATGGCGCTCGACATCGGCCCGAAGACGACCGAGGCCTACGCCGCTGCGATCCGTCAGGCCAAGACGGTCGTGTGGAACGGCCCGATGGGGTGCTTCGAGATGCCCAAGTTCGCGGCCGGTACGACAGGCGTTTGCCAAGCCGTCGCCGACAGCGGCTCCGTCTCCGTCATCGGCGGCGGCGACAGCGTCAGCGCGGTCAACAAGAGCGGTCTCGCTGGCAAGATGACCCACATTTCCACGGGCGGCGGCGCGTCGTTGGAATTCCTCGAAGGCAAGGAGCTTCCCGGCGTCGCGGCACTGAGCGATAAGTAGCGGGGAGCCTAATCCAGCAGCTTCAGGGTCTCGTGGATGTATTCCGCCTGGACGAACGAGCCGAGGCTCATGTCGCGTTTGAAGTCAATGGTCAAGTCGTCGTTGGATACCTTGACGTTCTGCCGTGTGCGGCTGATAACGATGCCGACAATCAGCGGGATGGAGGTGCCAGGCATCCGCATGGCGACGGGCGCGCCGCTGTCTCCGGCGAACATCGGCGCCGTTATATAGAGCGTCGGGTAGCGCTCGGCGGGGAAGAGCGGGTAGGCGGTGACGACTGCCTCGCGGAAGAGCGGGAACGCGGCCTTGTTCGCCTCAATCTGGGCAGGGTAGCCGAAGTAAAACAGGCGGCTCCCGACGGTCAGCCCAGCGGCTTTCACGTCGGCCTCGCGGGCGATGGCGGTCATCGGGAGGGCGGAAAACTTCACGTCTGGCGGCAACGTGCAACGTATCACGGCAATGTCCTGCGTCGGATGCGCGGTCCACAGTTCGTTCGTGCCGTTGCGGATCATGACCTTGTGGTCGAAGCGTTGCCACCCGTCTTCCCCCTCGACGCGGCAGACGAGCAGGACGGAGTCCTCGGACGCTTTCTTGAACGTGTGCGCCGCCGTGACGAGGATGACGTTCGTCGGCGTGGCGGCTGGCGCGGGATCGCGCAACAGGAAGCCTGTCCCCGTGGAGGCTTTGTTGAACACCTTAAATGTGGCGTGTATCAGGTTCTCTTCAGGAGAGCCCACGCAGGCCGAAGCCGCCCAGCACGCCATGCCGGCCGCCACCCAAAACCCCCATGCACGTTTCATCAGCATTTTCCTTTTTAACACGTTAAAACTTCCCCTTTCTTGTGCCTCTGCGAGAACCAAAAAACGAAACGCATTCCACTTTAGAACTCCCGAATTTTAGAACTTCCCTTCTCACTGCGCACGGCTGAGGGTTATCATGGCGACCCTGTAGAGTTGGCCGCCGGCGATGCCCCACTGGTCTTGCAGGGTGCCATGCCGCCGCTGGCGGACTTGCGTGCGGACATTTTCCGCCGACTCGGTCTTGCCGGCAGATTCAAACGCGATGATTTTTGCGTAGTCGCGGTAGCAATCGGGTGCGGCGGCGGCTGACGGCTGGACATTGATTGCGTCTGTCATGCGGATGCCGAGCGGCTTCAGGCCGGGGAACAGCTGGCCGGCCTCGATGAGCGAGCAGGCGCTCAACGCGGTGAGCGTGTCGGAGGGGGCGGCGGCGGGGTGGTAGGCCATGCGGCCGTCGTCGCGCACATGGTCGCGCAGCCAGCGCAGGCCCTTGCGCAACGGGATGGAGGCGTCCGTGTTGCCGTGCGTTTCCGCAGAGGCCAGCGCACGGGTCATCCATGCGGTGACGGCGGCGTTCCCCTCGTGGTTGCCGGCGTATGTCCAGCTTCCGTCCGGCTCTTGGCTTGCCCTGATGCGCGTGATTGCCCGTGAGAACGCAGGGCTGTCTGTGCCGCATAACGCCAGCGCATACGTCGCCATGGCGAGGTTGTAGAGTTGGGCCTGCCCGTCGTCGCCACCGAACGAACCGTCCGCCGCCTGTAAATGCGCCAGCGCGGACACGCCCTTGGCAATCTGCCGTGGGTAGGCTCCGGCCTCTTGGCGCAGGGCCAACAGCGAGAGCGCGGTCAACGCAGGGCGGAACGCCTCCACGCCCCCGTGACGCGCCGGGTCCCACGAGCCGTCCGCCTCTTGGTTTTCCGCCAGCCAGCGGGTCTCCTCGCTGGCAACGGGAGGCCCTTCACGGAATAGGCTTGTCAGCGAGAACAGGATCGCCAGCAATGCGGCGGCGGCAGCCCACCGCCAGACCTTGGGCAGCTTCGGCCGCTTCGCAAGCTGTGCGGTAATCCGCTCGTGTAGGCCGGGCGACGGCTCGGCCTCGGGCTGAGCTTTCAGCAACCGCACGATACGGCCGAAATCACGCGCGTCGCGCTCCGTCAACGTTTCAAGATGTGTTTCCAGATTCATTTCGTTTCTCCGTTTTTTCAGCACGCAGATGACGCAGATTGATCAGGATTGACACAGATTTTTTTAATCATCTGCGAAAATCTATTTTCATCTGCGTTATCCGTGTGCTCAATCATCCCTCCCCCAGTGTCCTGCGCAACTGCGCCAAGGCGTTAAACATCCGCGACTTGACGGTACCCTCGGGAATCCCCAAAATCTCCGCAATCTCCGCATACGGCAAATCCTGATACACGCCCAGCTCAACGACCTGCCTCATGCCCTCCGGCAGCTTCGCGAGCGCGGCGGAGAGGTCAACCGTCCCTGCGCCCGCCACTTCGTCCGCCGCAGAGGGCGCGACGTGCGACGCCACCTCCTCCGCGAACTCATCCGCCAGCCGCTCGCGCCGTTTCCGCTTGCGCAACTCGTCAATCCAGACCTGTCGCGCCAAGATGAACAGAAACGTCGAGACCTTCGCGCGCCGCACATAACGGTCACGGTAGCGGTACAGCCTCAAAAACGTCTGCTGAACCAAATCCTCCGCATCATATTGAACGCCGGAACGGATAAAAAAGTTCAGGAGTTTTTTGCCGAACCGCCGCACCAAATCCGCGAACGCACGTTCGTCGCCGTCCCGGCAGATACGCGCCATCAGGATGTCGTCCATCTCGTCATCTGGTGTGAGGTCGGTCATGGCGGGATCAGGCGCGGGGGTGGCCCTTGTCGTACTCCTCTTTCAGGCGCTCGATGGAGACGTGGGTGTAGATCTGGGTGGATGAGAGGCTGGCGTGACCGAGCATCTCCTGCACGCTGCGGAGGTCAGCCCCGGCATCCAGCAGGTGGGTGGCGAAACTGTGGCGGAGCTTGTGCGGCGTAATCTCCGGCGGAAGCCCGGTCGCGCAGAGCCACACCTTCATCTGCCGTTCAATCGAGCGCACGGTGAGCCGCCCGCCCTTGAGGTTCAGGAAGAGCGACTGCGCGTCGCCCGACCTGTCCGCCCACAGGACATCCGCATGGGCACGCAGGTCGCGCAACGCATCGCACGCGGGCTTGCCCAGTACGCAGAGGCGCTGTTTGCGCCCCTTGCCCTGCACGATGGTCGTCCCGCGACCGAAATCAATCTCGCCCCATGTCAACGCCGCAATCTCGCTCACGCGGCACCCCGTGCTGTACAGCACCTCGAAGACGGCCGTGTCGCGGACGGCCGCATACGCCATGGACGGCGAGACAACCCCGTGGCGTTCACGGTGCTGGCGCAAAGAGTTGAGGGGCGCGGCGAGAAGGTCTTCGATCTCGGGGATGTTCAGCACGGCCGGGAGGCGTTTGTCCCTGCGCGGTCCGCGCAGGCCAGCGAAGGGGCTGAGCGTCACGCGAGATTCGCGTTCGAGGTAACGATAGAACGTGCGGAGCGAGGCCAGCTTGCGGCGGGTCGTCGCGGCGGACGCGCCCGAACGCTTGGAGGCCACGAGGAACGCGCGGGCCTGGTCGCGCGTGACCGTCGCCCACGGGAACGGCGGCGCGGCGTCGGACGCCGACGGCCACAGGAACGCGCAGAACTGCCCCACGTCTTGAAGGTAGCCGGAAAGCGTGTGTGGAGAGGCGTTGCGCTCGGCCTCCAAGAAACAGGCGAACGCCGCGACGGCCGGGTCACCCACAGTCTCACGGACGGGCATCGGCTCCGGCGCAGGCCCTTCGCCCGCGCGCGCCTCCAGTTCGAGAAAAATATCGTCCGCTGACGATCCCATGACGTAAGGTCATCCTTTGACAAAACGGCGGTACTTGACCCCGGCCTCTTTGAGGAGGGCCTCGGTCTGCGCGGTGAAGGCGTAGTCGCCGCCGTAAACCACCTCGCGGATGCCCGCGTTGATGATGAGCTTGGCGCAGGTCAGGCAAGGGCTGATGGTCACATAGATGGTCGCCCCGGCCAGGCGCGTGCCGTGGTAGGCGGCCTGGCAGATGGCGTTCTGCTCCGCGTGGACGCAGATGCACTCGTCGAGGCTGGTGCCGGACGGCGCGTTCCCGGCGCACCGTGCGCAGCCGCCCTCGAAACAATTCCTGACCCCGCGCGGCGTACCGTTGTAGCCCGTGGAGATGATTTTGTTCTCGAACACCACGACCGCCGCGACCTTGCGCCGCGAACAGTTCGCGCGTGTCGCCGTCACCTGCGCGATTTCCATGAAGTACGCGTCCCAGCTTGGGCGCGGGTCAATGACCTTTGTTCTCTTGCCAGCCATAAAAAACAACCCTCTCTGATGAAGAAGGACCAGTAATCATCAATTACTGGTCACAGAAAGATGGAGGCACGAAGCGGAATTGAACCGCTGTACAAGGTTTTGCAGACCTCTGCCTAGCCACTCGGCCATCGCGCCACAAACACTACTACTTTTTCATGCCTTCACGTAAGCGGGCTTGCACGCGTTTCTTGCGGGCATCCCGACGCTGACGTTTCAGGCGTTTTCTCAACTGCTGTCCCATAAGGTTTTGAGATATTATCAAAATACCCTTGCCGAAGTCAACAGTCTTTTTAAAAAAAATTCACCCCAAAAATTTCGACCGGGCGCAGGGTATGCAGGGGCGGGCCCGTGTGTCCGCCCGTGTAGCCCAGCCCCGAAGGGGAATCGCGAATATCCAATATCCAACACGGAATGTCCAATGTCCAAGTGGAATGCGCTATGGAGAAGTTCTAAAGTTCGAGAGTTCTAAAGTTCTAAAGTGGAAATGCGCTCTGAGGCAATGGCTATGCGAATATCCAAATCCTGTAAATCCTGTCAAAAAAAAACGTAGCCAAACCTCTGCGTCTCTGTTGGTAATGTGGACCCGACCTGCTAAAACCAGGTTAAAGTGCGGGGTCGCAAGACTGTCACGCTTTAGGGTATAATACGGGACGGCAGGTGCTTGGTTAACACGTGCCGTCCG
>Ga0123353_10017345_pt1 | contig 10579 bp, 6 predicted proteins | sample TergutLab28metaG_3_FD_92763 | JGI IMG/M metagenome (GOLD analysis project Ga0123353, IMG submission 92763) | Labiotermes labralis P3 segment gut microbial communities from Petit-Saut dam, French Guiana - Lab288 P3 | ecosystem: Host-associated > Arthropoda: Insects > Digestive system > Gut ... | reverse complement strand
TAAGGAAAGTGATAATTGAGTTGAATTAAAAGGAAGTAAAGTGTGCTGGAAATCATCGAAAAGTGTAGAGAAGCGGTGTCTAGTGAAGTGAAAAGTTATCTAACGTGGAGGGTAGCGAAGTGCAATAAAGTGAAGTGAACGAAGCAAAGTAAAGTGAAATGAGGCGAAGTGAAGTGCAGTATAGGGAAGGGGGGGGGCCGAGTCTTTATGGAAAAGGTTTATAGGAGTAGTAAGTGATGAGAAGTGAAGGACTGGGGTGAAAGCGTGAGTGAATTAATGATTGTAAAAAAAAAAAGCAATTACAAGAAACTGTACACAGTACTTGAATAAAGGTTGACCAACCAGATGACACTTGCTTTATTATATATTGCTCAACATGTTTCAGACGTTAATACGTCCATCTTCAGGAGCTAGCGAGTACGTCTGAAACATGTTGAGCAATTGTCATCTAGTTTGTCAACTTTTATTCAAATATCAAGATGATGCACGGTCCAATACGCATAAGATGTACACAGTACTGTCTTGTTTGGGTGTTTTTACCTTTTGTACATGTTGTAAAATTCTAATTTGTCTCGTGTGTATTGTTGCTAGTTTTAAATTGCCTTGTGTGTAATTATTGTTGGTTGGCCGTGTGTATTGGTGTAATTGTCTTGTGCGGGAATTGTTATCTTATGTGTATTTGCTGTACTGTGTGTGCATTGCTGTTTCTAATTTAGATGCCGGACAGCTGGCTAGAAATCAGTATTCGGAAGGTCTTGCGACAGGCCACCTCGACACAGGTTTTTCTCGGTTTCCCTGTGTCTATAAGCAAACGCTGAGATGGTTCCCAAGATTCCAAGTTGCCACTATATGCTTCTATGTGGCCCTCCCGACTTAAATCTAGTAGTAACCAATTTCATGCTTTGTTTACATGTAAAATAACCACTGCAACCGGGTGACAACCCAATTGCAGCAAATATATTATATCATATCGTATCTTATCATATCATACCATATATTATATTATATTATATTATATTATATTATATTATTACCTCCTCGTCTAAGATTCAGTATAAGGATCAGTTCTGCTCTTAACTGTGGATGGTGTACTAAATAGACTCTCTTAGAAAACTTCTTATTCCTGAAGTCACTATAAACAACAATTGAAATATAATCTTACGAGTGTGCATATGGGCACCATTTGTGAAGAAGGAGAAGATGATGATGATATCTGTAGATATATTTTTATGTATTTTAAGGAAACACTTTCTGTTAACGTAAAACGAATTACCCGAGATTAAATTTGATTACATAAGGTTACTCACCCAAAGTGTGCACCGAAACGTCAAGTTTAAATGAGAGACGTTTCAACAGTGACACTTTTCATATTGTGTTTCAGAATGTACCCTGTCATAATCGGCAACGGAAGAAGTCTACAGGCAGATACAGACATTGGAGGGTACAGAATACCAAAGGGCGTAAGATATATTGCAGTATTATCTAATGTTTCGTCATTAAGTGTCAAAGACAAGCGGTAGCATTACAGCGGCAAGTGACACTGAGCTATGACTTTGAAAGGACGGAGGTAAAAGCGGTCTGAGCGTATAACAACGAAATAGCCCAACATTTACTAAAAATACAGAAATAGGTTACAGCAGATATGCTGGGAAATTATCAGGCTGGATCACTTAAAAGCAAACCAAGACAGTAAAAAAAACAAAGTGCGAAATTGTTCTCAACAGATTTCTTTTGACAATATGGCCAGATCTGTCACTCTGTCAGTATGAGATCTAGCGATATATCTAACGCAGTATCTGCATAATTGGTTTTACAAAGTCCAAAAATTGTCACAAGGGGAAACTCCGATTTAAACAAAAAGCAGCAAATTTTGCAAAAAATTTAAACACTTTGTCTACTGCTGCAACAAGGAAGCAGCTGCTGCCGCAGGGCTGGCACAGCATGCTTCACAAAATTCAACCGACAATAAGCACCATCTTTAAATATTTAATCGTAATATCTCATTGACTTTAGCCTACTCAGTGTGATATTTTATACATTCCTAAAGAGGAACCTTCTACGGTTTGTTGGTTGAGTGTTGAGAATTGGATAAGGACAATGCATGGAACGAACGATGTGTTTACAGCTCACTCGGTTCATCAACGTGTAAGGTAATTTAATATGCCAATGAAGAAGAAAAGATACAGGTGGCGGGCATTTGTGAAGGCGTTAATGAAAATTCGGGTTCCATAAAATGCGTGGAATGTCCTACTAGCTGAAAATCGGTTAGCTACTCAAAAAGGACCCAGTTCCATGGAGTAAGTAAGTAAGTAAGTAAGTACGTAAGTAAATAAGTAAGTAAATAAGTAATTAAATAAGCAAGTAAGTAAATAAATATATAAGTAAATAAGTAAGTAAAGAAGTAAGTAAATAAGTAAGTAGGTAAATAAGTAAGAGATGAAGTAACAGTGAACTCAGAGAATTATTTCGGATGTTGAAGATTATATGCTTCAATTAAAACTTGCATTGTTCCGTTACTGAAGATACAGTAACAGAAATCTAGACGAATATTTCCTGAAGCATTTGTGTTGGTGTGATCTCACGGCACTAACGAAACCCCACCTCTCTCGAAACATTCGTGTTCTGTGCGTACAGCGATAGACGTACAATTGTGACGACAAATGTACAACGTGTGTTTATACGAATGGCGTGAAGATAACATTATTTTCTGTGGAACAGCGGCCGTTGTCGACGCCCCCCCGACTTAACGCAGCAGTTACGTTCCGGAATACCCGGTGCCAGTCGAATTTCGCGCGAGTCGAAACACCGAAAACATATCGTCAGACACATATAGTGTATTTATGCAAGGGAGTCCAGATGAAATCAAAACTCCAACACGCGGGCGCCTGCTCGCTTTCGGCATGATCGCCGTGCCGCTTGTGTTATCGCCCAACAGTATTCTTCCGCCACCTTCGTCTAATTGTCCCTTCATTTCTGCACAAACAAAGTCCGGCTTACGTTTCAAACACTTTTATCTTACTTCTATTAAATTTGCACAAATCCGAAACTGCGTAACTCGAGATTGCGTCAGTTCAGATGTGCCTGTATTCCGGACACAGATCACATGCGGAGAGAGTAATAAAAGATGAAAGAGGAATTGAAAAGACAGGAAATGAAGCAGTTATAGAATCAGCATAACAAACTCCTTTTCTTTAATGTTATATAGCCCGTTATGTCACGTAACCTTACAAACAAGTGTTTTCTTGTAATCGCTTTTCATTCTTATCTCCTTTTGCCTGCAGACACACATCATATTCCCTCACCTAGTAGTCAGTAACATCGAAGAGAACTTTCCGGCACCGGAAAGGTTCCTGCCCGAAAGATGGCTCAAGTCCGACCGCTGTCCGGTGTCGGGCGGTAAGAAGATCCATCCTTTCGTCTCCCTTCCTTTCGGATACGGTCGTCGGACATGTATTGGTAGGAGGTTCGCCGAGGCTGAACTTCAGATCCTGCTTGCCAAGGTTCGTGAGGCAATGTCCGTACTTAACGATCCACATTACAAAGAAAACAGCAATATTACGAGACGTTCACAAGTAAAATTTACCTCGACTGCTCTCATATCATTGCAAGCAGATTTGTATTTAAGTACAAATGTTCTTCTTCTTCTTCTTCTTCTTCCACTGGCACTACAGCCCACTGTGGGCTTTGACCTGTCGAACAATGTCCTTCCATTTTTTCCTATCTGCCACACCAACTCTCTCCATCTTCTCACTCCCAACACTTGAAGATCTCTTTCTACTTCCTCTTTCCATCTTTTCCTTGGTCTTCCCCCTCTTCTCATCCCTTCCATTTCTTGAGTGAAGATCTTTTTAGGCATCCTATCCTCCTCCATTCTCTCTAGGTGACCTAACCAGCTTATTCTTTGCCCTTTTATCCAGTTTACTATATTTTCTCCTTTGCTCATCTCTTCTAGTTCTCGATTCGTCCGACACTTCCATTCCCCGTTTTCATATTTAGGACCATATATTCTTCTAAATATTTTCCTTTCAAAAATTAGCACAGCTTGTTCTTCTTTCTTCGTCAACGCCCATGCTTCCGCTCCATACGTCACTACCGGTCTTATTAGTGTCTTACAAAGTACAAAACAAACAACTGCATGCACGAAATATAACATTCAAGTTGGAAATATGAACATCTATTTTCATGTGCTTTTGTTTCGTGGGACTGCCTAATGGATTTCGATTATCCTTTTGTGTTCTTCTGACAGTCGGTAAGCGCAATTTCATTGTGGCGGTATTTGTACAGTACAACTCGTTCTTTGCTTAAGCTTAAATTAAAATCCCTGACGTACGCGGTGGCGCAGTTGGTTGAGGCTACAAACCGGAAGGTCGCGGGTTCGATTCCCGATGACGTCATTGGAATTTTTATTAACAGAATCCTTCCGGCCGTACTATGGCCTATGGTTGACTCAGCCTGTAACAGAAATGAGTACCAGGAATATTTCCTGGGGTGTAAAGGCGGTCGGTACAGGGGCTGACAACCTCACCACCTTCATGTGCTGACTGTCTTGAAATCTGGGAGCCTCAAACTCCTGGAACCCTGAGGGACTTCCCAGGCCTGTAATGGGATTGCTTTACTTCATATTTTTTTTTATTCTGGCTGAACTTAAGCATAATTGGCGCTTAGTATAAAATCCACGCCTATGAAATTTAATGGCATCATTTTTCTGTACTTTATATGATGGTTTAACGAAGTACGAGAAAATATATTTCAAGATTAAAAAACTTTATTATCCAACAGATGCAGAAATATATAATTCGTAGATACAATTAGAATTATTATAAAACATTTAAAAATATTTCATAAAAATATTTTTTAATATTCTAATTTATCTACGAATTATATATTTGTGCATCTCTTGGATTAAAAAAAGCGTTTTAATCGTCATTGATGGACGGTACAAACACGAAGATATATTTCTAGCTTATGCTTCTTGCTTGTATGATTGGATTAGGGTAGCTCGCAGTAGTTTTGTATCAGTAACAAGTCATAAACAATTAACCTTTTGGCCCCGGAATTATTTTTTTAATTTTAGCACACCCTGTATACAAAATGAGAAAAATACAGAAAACAAATACTTTAGAATTATGAAACAAACTGCATTTTGAAGAGAAAGAAAGGGAGAGTATTTACCATGTTTAAAATATTCAGTACCTATATTTGTTGAATAAATATATAAAATGCAACTTTAGAGGTTAGCGGTGCGGTACGACCACTACAGTTGACATTAGGGGTCAAAAGGTCAAGTAACATTTGCAAATACGGTCCGGTACTTTTTGTTTCGACGTTACGTCACGATTCCGCCTTCGCCCTCAGGGTTTAGAATACGTTTCTGTATATGAAGGCAGAATTATCATCCGCAGTAACAACATTCAGCTACACCAACACATGAAGTGAACTGAAAGCCATAAAATATTTTCCAACAAAACACGCGGAAATACTTTTTTTTTTAAATCAAAGCATAGGAAAACTTCGTACGCCTTTTCCTTTACTTCGGGCTGCAGAATATATCGTTTCGTAACTAGATATACGACTTTTTTTTTACAGATATTCCGGAAGTACCGTGTAGAATATCACTACGACGACTTCCGTTACAAGATCTGTCCTACCTACATCCCAGAGAATCCTCTCAAATTTCGCCTGATTGAAAGAGAAGAGAACTCAGGGCGAGAATAAGGTAGAGCAGGAGCAGCCGCAGGCTCGCCGCCTTCTGTGTTTGATCCATCAGCGATGTCGGTGGCTCAGACTATGTGACGTCCAGCTATGGGATAACATGTGAATGGTAAATCAGCAGGGAAATGGAACGGAGCGGTCGTGACGTACTCGAGGGTTTGCTATTATGTAGCTCAAAACCATCGTTTTTAGGCATGCTGGTAAACCTGCGAAAAGTGACTATTGGCTTCGTCATGTCTATCTCTCCATCTGTCCGTCTGCCCGTCAGTCCCTCTGTCCGCGCGGAACAACTCGATTGCCAGTGGACAGATTTCCATGAAGCTTGATATTGTAATTTTTTTTCAGGAAATTTGTCGAGAAAATACAAGTTACACATAAGTATGACAAGAATAACGGGTACTTTAAATGAAGACCGATACACATTTTTTTATCATATCTCACTGAATTCTTCTTAGAGCGAGAAATGTTAAGACAAAAGTTGTAGAGAATACAAAAAAAAAACATTTTATTTTAATAACTTTTTCCCTAAAATAGTGCAGTTTGTAATAAGCGGAAAAATATTGTAGAGCCGAACAGGACACAGATGACAATATGGCGCTTGCGCATTGCGTGTTGGATAACAAAGTTTACAGGCACACATCCGCAATATGCAATACATTTTGTTTTTCCACTGCAACGATGGTTGCGCTACGCACCTCAACGGTACATTACACTCGCATTACCTGTCTCGTTTCCCACTGCTCTTCTTCAAAATATTACCGAATTGCTACTGCTATTTTAGAAAATTACTTTTGAGATAGCTCTGTGCCCAGTTGTTGTAGGAGGGTGATTTAACCCTTTAAACGTCAAGTTAAATCCCATCTGCCATTTGCTAGCATTATTAGGAGCTCACCATATTCTCCACGTTAGCAGGATAAGGGTTAACGTGTAGGAAATTTTTGAATGTAATAAAGGGGGTTTTGAATTCCAGCAACAATGATTACATAAGACGATTAAATATATTTATACGCGTCACAATATGGTGGCATTGGGTTGCTAAATATGATAATTCCATAAATAGACATATAAATGTCTGCAGTGTAAGAACGTGTTGTTCAAGGCTGACAGACATACACGGCCTTCATACCAAGCTACATAGACGAGAGGCAAGAAACGAGGTAATATTTTTTTGTGAAAAAAATTAAGAGGTGAAATCATTTGTGGAACGAGGTCCTTCGCGTTTCTTATTTCATATTTCAAAGAAATTAGTTTTGCGGGCGCATGAAATATACGTACAAAAATATTTAACAGGAGAGAAATCTGAAGTGTGTTAATAAACTGCAACCTGTTCAGCACAGTCCACACATCAAAACCTTCATGGTCCTACATAAACAAGAAAAACAACGCCATGAATATTTCAGTAATGATGTTTGAATCTATAATCGCCTGTCTAATAGAGCCTGTCGAGTAGCACAAATATGAGATTCAATCATTTTCACATTCGTACCGTGCATCTTGATATTATCCAAGTTTTATTTATTCGCCAACTGATACACTAGTGAGTTGTCTTAAAAACAAGATTAAAAATTACATTAAAACAGCTCCGACTTGTTTCGGTGTTACAGTTACACCATCATCAGGGAGGGTATTCTTTTTCACATTCGTACCGTGCATCCTGATATTACCAAAGTTTTATTTATTCATCAACTGATGCACTAGTGAGTTGTCTTAAAAACAAGATTAAAATTTACATGAATGTAAATTTTAATGTTGTTTTTTTTAGACAAATCAATATTGCAACGTTTGGGGAATAATTAAAACTTTGATAATATCAAGATGCACGGCACGAACGTGAAAATTATAGCACCGTTGGTGTTTATAGCGGACCTGTCACTGGCCTGTAGCAATACAAATGATGTGGCAATGATGTCAGTTACTGCTATGGGGAGTTGTGTGGCAGGTGGCCATGAGTAAGCATTGAGGTTTAATGTAAATTTTAATATTGATATTAAGACAACTAACTAGTGCATCAGTTGGCGAATAAATAAAACTTCGATAATATCAAGATGCACGGTACGAATGTGAAAATTAATGCGCTCCTTGATGATGGTGTAACTGTAACACCGAAACATGTCGGAGCTGTTTTAATGTAAATTTTAATATTGTTTTTAATATAATTCACTAGTGCATCAGTTGGTGAATAAATAAAACTTTGGTAATATCAAGATGCACGGTACGAATGTGAAAATGAATACCCTCCCTGATGATGGTGTAACTGTAACACCGAAACAAGTCGGAGCTGTTTTAATGTAATTTTTAATATTTTTTTAAGACAACTCACTAGTGCATCAGTTGGTGAATAAATAAAGCTGTGATAATGAGATTTAATTATTTACCAAAGAGCTATTTGAGAAATAACGGTGTACATAGGCCTATGACAAAAAAAACTTGCGTTAAAGATACACGTGATTACCGTGTTACGCACAGGAATCGATCTGGAATATTATATTCATGTCTTTAAAAAGAGATTTTTTTAATTTACTCTGCTGACCTTTTAAATCGTAAATTGAATATTAACGAACGTATTCATTTTTGTTCAAACGTGAAAATAATTTTCTGAAATTATCCATAAGTAATTTTAGATTTAAAATAAAGTTTTCCTTCAAGGCGATAGAAATTGACATCACATGTCGAAAAGTTTATGTGAATAAACGCCATATTTCTCAATTATTATACCAACCACTGCACATACATAAAATTTAAAAAAATTTACACATTAAAACACTAAAACTGCTCCGACATGTTTCGGTCCTAAGACCATCATCAGGGAGCTATATTTTCCTTACTAAAGTCACATTAAAAATAGTCACTGATTAACTTCGTTGTAATAATAGGGTGTTGTGGCAGCATGCTGCCACAACACCCAACTTTACCTTTACCTTTACCTTATGTTACATCTCCTTTAATTAATTACAGTGTTATTAGTCCAATTAACGTTTTCATAACCATAAAAGAACAGGATGTTACAGTGCCAGCATCAGGGTTTCGGAAGGACTTTCTTTCATCTATAATCAAGTTGCCCTGAATGCACCCCCTAATGTCGCCTGCAGTTATAGCCTCAGGACGCACCTTGCTCTCTTCTTCTCTCTCGTTGAAAACACCCCTCACACTCTAGATGCCTCTCAACAGCTTCATAATTTAGGTGCCTTGAGCTGCAAAATTTAGACCTAAATTCGATCATTCTCTCTATTCAGGCACCTTCCTAAATCTCATTACCAGCATCCTTTTAACCGCTGCTGTGCTCATATCGCACCTACAGACTGAGTGCCATTATTTGTAAAGCCAAAGAGCGAAGAGAATGCAACAGGACTCTTAGTGTATCGTCTTATGTAGGGTAGCCTGTACCAGATATTTCATAAATCCCAGCAACTGAATATTATATGGAATTATATGTAAAATTGCGGACAAAATATGTGAAAATATAGACCGGAAATCAAGAGCATAAGCAGCAAATTATGTCGCCAAGAACTTGCCTAATACAGAGGTGTGTGGTGTACTGAACCAGTATAAAAAGGTAAATCAGTCCCATTACAGGCCAGAGGTGCCCAGAGGGTTCCAGGAAGTTAAGGTTCCCAGATTACGTGACAATGGCCCAGGATGGTGGCAAGGTTGTCAGCCTTAAGCACCGGCCGTTTTTTACCCCCAGGAAATATTCCTGGTACTCATTTATGTTAGAGGCTGAGTCGACCCCAGGACCATAGCACGATCGGAAGGATTATGTCAATGGAAAATTCCAATGACACCATCTGGAATCGAACCAGCGACCTTCCGATTTGTAGCGCAGTGCCTTATCACTGTGCTCACTAAATCAGTATACAGAATACGATAATATAAACAACCAACTAGATGCAACAACAATTTATTAGTAATTTCAAACAGGTCAGCATGTTTCGGGCGATAGTTTTACCCTTCCTCAAGAGCACTAGACTGTGTTTACAGCTTGTGGTATAAAGCACCGACGATGCTGCCTGCTGGTGACAATGTCATCATCAGCAGGCAACTTCTTCGGTGCATTATACCACAAGCTGTAAACACAGTCTAGTGCTCTTGAGGAAGGGTAAAACTATCGCCCGAAACATGCTGAGCTGATTGAAATTACTAATAAGTTGTTGTTGTTGCATGTTGTTGGTTGTTTATATTACTGTATCAGAGAAGCACGGTCACACAAACATCAAATTCAGTATACAGAAGTCTAAAAATGTGCTGCTGAACTGCTGAACAATGTGTTTATCTACGATCTTGATCATTCTACCAAATCAGATTTGAACAAAGTTATGAAAAAATAACACACAACAAAGCCAGTCCCGCGGAGATATCCTGTTAAATTCACAGAATTAATTTTACGGTTGGAAAATGTTGGAGTCAATTTAATGCATTTTTCCCTTACTGTTCTGACGAGCCAAATAAGACAACAGTGCTTCTTCACTTACCGGCACGCGGTAAACAGTCATTGTCTTGGAAGGAGCCACATCACTTACCTAAAAGCAAAAAGAAGTAAAGTCTCTGTTAGCTCACATGCAGCAAGACCAAGAAAATACAAGATTTATTCCGATAATAAAACTTGGATGTATGAAATTAACGTAAATTACATTCCAAAATCCATTCCTTAAGTCACAGAGAACACGTAAAGTTTCCATTACACCGACAAACCACAAAATGCTTTGTGGGGAAGTCACGATGTGTTAACACAACAAAATATACTCTTATAATAATAATAATAAACTGCAATTGGGTTGTCACCCGGTGGCAGTGGTTATTTTACATGTATACAAAATATGAAATTGGTTACTAATAAATTTAAGTCGGGAGGGCTACATGAGAAGCATGT
>Ga0123353_10017344_pt1 | contig 10579 bp, 9 predicted proteins | sample TergutLab28metaG_3_FD_92763 | JGI IMG/M metagenome (GOLD analysis project Ga0123353, IMG submission 92763) | Labiotermes labralis P3 segment gut microbial communities from Petit-Saut dam, French Guiana - Lab288 P3 | ecosystem: Host-associated > Arthropoda: Insects > Digestive system > Gut ... | reverse complement strand
TAATCCATTATTAAATCTTTTTTGGTTCCTGAAATAATAAAGTTTTTTGTAAACCATGTACAAAAATTTAAATGCCAAGCGAAAATAATGTCGTACGCGAAGGTTGACTGTAGCCATTTAAATGCCGTCCTGAACAGTAGGACTCAAGAGCTGTAAAGGTTAAAGGTTTAAGTGAAGATTGCAGTTTGTGGGGTGCTGACACCATGAAGTTTGGTAGACGAGTAGCAGTATTTAAGTGGAGCCAACTGCATATAACATCAGGGTGGAAGAGATCCATTATATCCCTTGAAACGTTAATACTTCTGTACTGAACTGTATGATGTCTCATCCCAGAGGACCGAAGTCTGTAATCATCGTGGTGGGAGCATCTAGAGGCCTCTAGTTAGAAATGGGACTATCTGTTTTGAATGTAGATGTTTGTTTTCTAGGTCTCATTGGCAGTTGTACCAACTCCAGCTATGAGGATATGGGTCGATGCGCCAGCATAGTAAAACAGGCGTTGAAACATGGTCTTAAGTCGAAGATTCCATTTAATGTGACTCCGGGATCTGAGCAAGTCCGTGCCACTATTGAACGAGATGGCATTGTAAGTTTTTCATAATATTGAACTTCTCGGTGGACCACTAAGAACTATTGGTGTGGCTTTTTGTAACACATGCCTCTAAAATTTTAACTTACTTCTGATTCACTCCTAAGATGAAGACACCATTTCCTCTCCCAAAATAGTTAATACCTGTGTGCCATACTTCACTTTGTTAGCCTAATTTGAACAACATGAAATGTGTAACCTGTTTCTTTTGTATTCTTAGGCACAGATTTTGAGAGATTTTGGTGGTACTGTCCTAGCCAATGCTTGTGGTCCATGCATTGGTCAGTGGGATCGCAAGGATGTGAAAAAGGGTGAAAAGAATACCATTGTTACATCATATAACCGAAATTTCACTGGTCGTAATGATGCAAACCCAGCAACTCACGCATTTGTAACGTCGCCTGAGCTAGTTACGGCCCTGTCCATAACAGGAACCCTGAACTTTGACCCAACCAAAGACAAGCTGAAGGGATCAGATGGTGAGTGTACTGACTCAAGGCTGACTTAACTTGTGATGTTGCTCCTGTTCTTAGTTGGTGGCACTATGTGGAATTTGTTGTATTGGCACTGTTTTGACAAATGAATACTGAATGGATAGTTACTAAATACAAGATAATAAAAATATTGTATTGTATTATTGATGTCTAGAATGAGTGTTCAGCGTGTCACATCGGAGGGTTGCTCCAAGTGACACTAATACAAATGCAGTTTTCTAACCCATGCTTTTATTCTGTAAGGCTTAGGAATTACCAAGTTCTGATATAGGCATTTACCATATATAGAAAAAAATGATACAAGCTCACGTTAATCCTTGTAGGTAAGGAATTCCTTTTGGATTCACCATATGGAGATGAGCTACCTACAAAAGGTTTTGATCCTGGTGAGGATACATATGAAGCACCACCTTCTGATGGTACAAAACTGAAGGTAGACGTCAATCCCAGCAGTGAAAGACTGCAGCTTCTGGAACCGTTTGATGTTTGGAATGGGAAAGATCTTGTTGAACTCACTGTTTTAATTAAGGTATTGTCTCCATGTTGCGGCATTTCACAACAGGTTATACCACACAGTTCAAAGAAGCTTAAGTGTCCTAGGATTACATTAGTTACAAAGTGATGAGTCTTATTGTATCAAGTAGATATCATAACAAGTACTCCTCACGGTCTGTAGGATTTCATATTGTGGCCTTTTGGATTATGATACCGTGTAGCGTAAGTTTCAGAGACATATTGCGTACCTATTCTTCGTTGAGCCAATTTGGGGGGAAAAAGATCTGTTTATGGAGAAGAAAAAAGACAAAAAAAAAAGGCTGCTGACAGAGAAGTTGGGTGAAAACAGGTCACAGACTAGAACTGACAATTTGTTCATGCTAAAGGAGAGTTATTACCTTCAAGGAGTGTCATCCCCATTGTGTTTGTTAGAACCTAAGGTAATAATTCTATAAGGACATAGCAGTCATAACACAACTATATTATCAGGTGTATATAACTTAATCAACATCAACTACATGTTTCAGCCATTGCTGCTGTGGCCATCATCAGGTTGGATACACTTTATCAAGAGAAGCTATATAGATATGATGTAACACAGAACAGTTAATTAGTATTAGTGTAGGTAAGGGGGAATGAGATCACATTTTACACAAAGTCGGTGGGCGTGTGTGCAGATGGTAAAGAACCATGCATATAACATGTGTTATCCTGTTTGTGACAATGTAGTGTACGTACCGAGTCGGTTCATGCCCCGTGGGGTGCGGTAGGCCTGGGCCAGTGTTTGGTCCTGTGGTGCAGTATTTTCTTGCCTGTGGTGGGGGCTGAGTGTCACACCAGTCTGTTGCTGTGGCTGTGTAGACATCCTAAGTTGTCTACGGTATGGTTGGCAGCTCCGGGTGTATTGTGGGGGAAGGGATTTCTTAGTGCTGTGCTGGAATAATAATAAATAAGCTAAGATGGACAATCAGTTGGAGTTGGGAAGCTGTGAGAAGTTGCGAGAAATATAAATGCAAGGTAGTAGATAGGAAGATACTGCTTACAAGTATTTATGGTACCTTGGTTTTGTGCTGGTGTCAGTGGGTATGATCCTGTCCGGGGTAGGTGAAGAAGATGGGAAGACGTACACTAATACTAATAATTGTTCTGTATCACATCATATATCTATATAGCTTCTCTGATAAATTGTATCCAACCTGATGATGGCCACAACAGCAGTGGCCAAAACATGTAGTTGATGTTGATAAGTTATATACACCTGATAAGATAGTTGTGTTATGACTGATATATCCTTATAGAATTATTACCTTAGAGAGTTATTACTCTCATTCTGTCAGCAAATTGTTGCCGTACTCAGCCTGTACTTACTTGACCGTGAAGGTTTGGGCAGTAAGTTTCTCCACAACATGGTTACATTCTACACCACTGCACTGTATCAAACAACCCATACCACTACATTGTGAACAGTGACCACCATGAAAACCTGAAAAGTTATATTAATTTTTGTTACAATTGGAAATTGTACATCCAAAAATTGGATGCGAGAAGGTGCCATGTTTACCCTAATATTAAGATGATCAGCTTTACAACCGTCAATTTTCTGGGGAAAAAAAAAAAACACCTGTGTGGTACATGTTAACTTCACACAATATCATGCGGTGAATCCTCTCTGATTTTTCAGCTGATGAGTCAGGGAAGATGTTGCCACTTAATTGCAGCTCATGCTTATAATTTTTTTTAGTTGTCCCATTCATATGGGGGGAGTAGAGGTGTGGCTCCATTCATTTATAACCTTGGCCATAGACAAATATGAATGGTCAGCTTCATGCCCCAGTTGCAGCATCCTCTGGAAGGAACCATGGTACTCATATTGAATAGGAGAGTGGGAATTTGTTCATTTTCCAAACTGTTGCTAGATTCTAAGGAGGAAATTGATTACAAATGTACAGTGTTCTGATGTTTTGTGTTTTTCTTAATCAGGTGAAGGGAAAGTGCACAACAGATCACATCTCAGCAGCTGGACCTTGGCTGAAGTACCGTGGTCACTTGGACAATATTTCCAATAATATGTTTATTGGTGCTGTCAATTCTGAAAATGATGAAATGAATAAAATTCGAAACCAAAAAACAAATGACTGGGGCACAGTTCCTGAAGTAGCCCGAGCATATAAGAAGGCTGGCATTAAATGGGTGGCTGTTGGTGATGAAAACTATGGTAAGAGTATGAATTTGGTTAAGCTATGGTATTCATAATATATTTTTCAACTTTATTGTAATTAATAAATTGTAATGTTTATTACCTATTGTGAGGACATTGTATGTCATTAGAGTAAAGTTATCCATGTTTTTTATATGGCTGGCTCAAAAGAAGTGCTACAGTTAAGTCAGGTTGTGCATGTGCATTGTAGTGGCAGATACTGTCTGCTATGTTTGTAGCATCAGCAACACATCAATAAGCAGTACTGTGATATAGACCATTGTCTCTGAGGTGTGGGAACTGTGAATCAAGTGTGATGGTAACTGGTTCTAACAGTTTTTATAACAGTGTGCAATATTGTGAACATGCTGTGAATCCTTTAAAGAGGAAATTAAACATTGGTACTTCACAGGCCGGGTAGCTCAGTTGGTAAAGCGACTGACTATGGGCTGGATGGTACAGGATCGAATCCCAGTGGGGATGAGATTTTCTGCCCATCCAGACTGGCCCTGGGGCCCACCCAGCCTCCTGTAAAGTGGATACCGGGTCTTCCCTGGGGGTTGGGTGTGGCTGGGGTGTGCTGCTGACCACTCGTCCCCTTCTAGTGCTGCAGTCATGGAAGAGTAGAGCTATACCTCTACCCACCCTCTGGGCCACACCAGTCTTGTAATGGGATCACTTTACCCGTTTTACTTCACAGTAAACACACATCTTCTTACAGGTCTTGTAGCTTTTGTGGCGACAGAATTCAGTGAAGTTTACTCGGGCAGGTAGCCACGTCAAGATGTGAAGGTTTTCAGACATTTCAGGAACCAACTACATCCCCATCGTCATACAGTGCAGAGTAGGTCACCTAGTCAACAGTTTTGTTTCAACCAAATCACCAGCATACCCTGAAGATGGGGACGAAGTTTGTTCCTGAAACATCAGGAAACCTTCACATCTTGGCATGGCTGTCTTCCTGAGAAAATATCATTGAGCAGTCTCTCTTGGTTATAAACCAATCAGTTCATGCACTATAGAGAAATAATCGTTGTTTGTTCTGACTCCATACAAGACACACGTACTCTGTGGAAAGACTAGAATTTTGAATGTTTGTGGTGGTACATGAAGGAAACACAACTTTAAATGGTTAAACTGTACTGTTTGGTTTGAATCAGTGTGCATTTAAAAGTGGGCAATAGAAGGAGTTGAGTTTGTATGTTGACACATTTATTCTGAATGTTGTAGACTAGAGGATTCATTTTTGAATGCACATTATTATTGTTTGTCTATGAAGAGACAACGTTCATGGCTGTGTTTTGGATTTTCGTCTAACTATTACTGAAGTGGACATTGTTATTTTCCATTTGTCATGTTTGCAGGGGAGGGAAGCAGCCGGGAGCATGCAGCACTAGAACCGAGGCATCTTGGTGGTCGTGCAATTATTGTCAAGTCCTTTGCCCGTATCCATGAAACGAACCTCAAAAAACAGGGTCTTCTACCACTGACATTTGTAAACCCCTCAGATTATGACAAGATCCAACCCTCAGATAAGATTTCTCTACTTGACCTGAAAAACCTTGCGCCTGGAAAGGTATGTTTTTTTTAATTATGATGAATTTGTTAATAATCAGGATTATTTTGTAACCATATGGACAAGAATGGTGAAGTGTAAAGTACCACAATTTTTTAAGGGAAGACATTTTGTTGTAATGAAGATAAGCAAAGTAAAGGGGTGGAGGCTGGTTGTGATTGATTGCCTTCACCTGTTTACTTTGTGTACCACAGTTTTGCAAGATTAGAGTTTTTGGCTGCTTTGTTGCTGAGGATTCAGGTATTCCAGGATGTGGTTCCAGATATTAGAAAGGATGTTTGTGCCTTCATATTTGAGGGCCAAGGGGTGTCAGAATTTGCTTGGCCTTTAAAGATGAAGGCACAGTTGAAACAGTGGGCACCACATACACATTGACACAGCACGATGTCCCAGAAACCTGAAATCTTGTACTAGGAGTTTGACAGACACATTTGTGTTCATCCTTTGACGTGACAGGTTAGGTTACTGATATATATGTAAGTTTTCGAGATTTTACAGCAATTGTTAGACAAATAATGATCTGTGTTTTACACTGTGTAGCATATTAGGTTTGTTCCAACATCATGGATGAAACTTTGGGTGAAATGGGTTCAGATGGATTCTGAAGGATGCAGCTCCACGTTGCTCTGAAATCCCCAAACAGACCCATCATACCACATGGTGCAGAAAACCATATTATCATAATTTGAATAAATATACATTGAAATTACCCAAAAGAAGTGACAATGGTAATGGTTAAGTGAATAATAAGACTGTGTTTTTTATGTTACAGCCAGTGAAGGCAGAAATCAAACATTCTGATGGTAAGGTAGACAGTATCTCCTTGAGCCACACAATGAATGAACAGCAAATTGAATGGTTCAGAGCTGGAAGTGCTCTGAATCGCATGAAGCAGCTTGCTGCAGGAAAGTAAACAGTATTGCCAGGATTATGGGTGAATGTTAGTGAAGCTGTGCAGGTTGGCGTGTTTGCCACATTATCCACCCACCTAGAACTGAAGCATCAGTCAGATATACGGTAGATCCTGTAATCACAGCGCAAAAATGCATGGGAATCATGCTGCTCCAGGAAAAGGAATGAAGTTCAAGTTTTAATCTTCCTGCTGGATTTCAGTGTGTGTACTGGTTTCTCCTAGTTATTACAGTTTACTGTTATAATTGATAGGAAAGGCTCTTAATGAAATATATAGGTGAAATTAAATTTTATATTGTAGTATTACTGACTTTGAAATTCAGCAGATTACAGGGTAGATGATACTGATGATATTTAATCATAAAAATTATGTGCACAACACATCTGCAGCAACTTGCAGATGAAGACTGAGTTCTAGTTATGACTTGAATTTTTTTGTAAGATATTAGAGAACTGTGTTGTAACAAGACACATTTCACTTTAGTCACAAAAGTAGTGTACAGTGAAATTGAATTTTTAGTGTGGTTTTTCAGGATTGTAAAATGCCACTGTAAACTAAACTAGTCGTGACTATTACCAAGTATTTCTTTTAGCAGCTTTATTTATCAGAAGCAGAAGCATGGAGGTGGGACATGAATTTACTGGCCAATGTACATATATTCTATTTAATGGAAGTATAACAGTGTAAATATATTACATGTGCTGATATATTGTAATGTTGTGCTTTGTCCTAAAAGACTCAGTTCCTAAGTCTATCCAGGCATACGTTGGCAAGTATCTGTAATTGGGTCACAGTCATTTGCGCAGTATTTGATACCAAATGAGCCCAAGAGAGAATGGCTGCTACATTTTTGTGTATGCAATACCATTATTATGTTTGTCAAATGACATAGTATACCAGTGTGTGGAATAGAACAAGGTGGCATGTTGATAGAATATTAACTGTATTTTTGGGACTCTTTAGGAGTCTCCAGTTTTCATTAAAATACTCTCACAGAATGTGTTTAATTTTGTGGATAATTATGAGGCCAATCCCCATTTTCAGATGATGAATTAGGAAACTTGCTCGACTTAAATTTGGGCAAAAATGGTATTTCTTATAGTCAGTTGTTGATCAATCTGAAATTAAAACAGATTTTCCAGCAATTTTTTCTCCCATTGCAGGCACCAGGTGAACCAAAAATTTATATAAAAATGATAATTCAGTGTTTTTGGTTCATCTAGATGTCTCTTCAAAGCAATCCCTTAGTAGCAATGGCTATCAGGTGCATGATTTCAGGCTTCTGCAGCAGTGTCAGTGAGATCCTCGCTCGTCTTGAGATGTTAGGCAGCTCTGATTGGTAGTTATCAATGTTTTGGGACAGCCCATCGGTTCCATCTTTCAGCAAGCAGTCCAAGATGAATTGGGCTGCTTGATCTTGAAGATGGGGAATAAGAGCATTCTACGTAACTTCCTGGGTGACATAGTTGATAGAGTATTTTAATTACAATGTTCTAAGCAGCTCTTTAGTCACTATTTGGTTTTTACTGAGAGTTCAGAAACATTGTCAAAACGAAATAAAGTACGTAACTAATTTCAGTTTTATCACAAACCTTGTATTACAGCAGCTTTATTGTACTAAGTGAAATAATACATGCAAAACTTATCGGGAGAAGAGTGGAGACCCTGAAATGATTTAGTTTTATCTGGCCATATTAACTTGCCTTGGTACAGTACAGACAGGTGGCAAGAAATGTGTACAGTCTGCATCATTTTTCTTGAATCTGCACTTCACCCTACATTCCTGCATGCTCCACTTATCCAGTTACCACTAGCACCTTTGCGATGTAGGTGGAAGACTGGTGTTCAAGTTGTGACCCAGAGATCAGATATTCTTACCGCAGTATTTCATTTTCTTTCTTTGGTCCACCCAGGTAAATGTGAATACTGCCTCATATTGGTCTCCTGTTCACATCTTTTGCAGTTCATTATTCACTGATTATCCTGTTGATTGGTGTTAATGTAGCTGCACTGTTGACAGAGTGAAATGTGTGCATTTAGCAGTTGTAGTGTAAGTAAAGTGTACCTGCTGTCACATTAGCAGAAACTGCAGGGTTAGCTGCGGTAGCATAGTCAATATAGTGACTAGGCTATGGGCTGGATTGTCTGGGGTTTGAACCCCAGCAGTGACAAGGGATTCCCCCCCCACAGTGCCCTGACCTTCTCTGGCGCTGACACAGGCTCCTATCCAGTGGTTACTGGGGCACTCTTTCCCAAGGTGTTAAGCAGCCAGAGCATGAGGCTGACAACTCACCCCTATTTGTTGTCATGGCCAAGAATGAGTGGAATTTACACCTTCACTCCCATGATCCATTTACAGTGTGGACAAAGCTTCATTTTTTGTTATGAGGGTGGAAGGTGGAGAGAATTCATTGTAGCAGCTGCAGCAGCAATAAGCAGATGCATCTGGAACGTAACCGCATTGAGGATGCTGTGGATGTTTTATGAGAAGTACCGAAGACTGAAGAATATGTGTCACTGTATTTCATTGCTAATTGCTGTATTTCTCAGTGCAGAGACATGATTGTTTAAGCATGAAAAACCAAGAGTTTTTTTTTCCTTTATTGGCATGGGAAGATGTTTTTATTTACCTTAGACTAAGTGATTGTAGACTTGTTACAGGAGTCAAAAGTTTTATTTCTGTCCCTATCATAACACTCGGTTAGACAGTCCTGCATTCTGAGAGTTGGTGCTGCATCACTGTGTGATTGGTGTTTGAAATTTGAAGATGATATGCTGGTCTCATCTCAGAGGGTTGAAAATGTCCAACAAAGAATTTTTTACCAAGTAATAACAATGTTGCTTTTTTGACTATACAAATCAGCATTCTCAAGATTTGGTCTGGAGTGGATGTTTGAACTCATTTTCTGACCACCTTGCATACACACAATTGCTGTCACATGTCTGATGTACTGACCTATATTTAGCAAGTATGGATGTGTGAATAGGATGAGCTCTTCCTACTTCCCTTTCAGGAAAATGCACTTGCACATGCAAATGGTATGCTGTATGACATGATGTGATAATTTTATGTGATGGTATATGTAAGACAACTTATTTATCGTGTAAATATCCACAGAATAAAGAACATAAGCATTCCCTTTGGTTTACCAAACCCAAAATGATCTAATCCTCTGTATTAATGTGTATTTTATCTGAAATTCTATACACATGTAACCTTGTCCCCCCCCTTCCCCCACTAATATTTCAAGTGATCTCTAAAATATATTGGAATATAAAAATTTTTGTTGATAATGCTTTTGTTCTCTGATGGTTGCAAGCCTTATTAGTTTTCATTCCAGCTTGTTCCTTTCCGGTTGTTTGACAAAAACAACAAAATCTCCTGAGTCCTTTTGTATGTAACATGTTTGTGCCTAATTATGCAGCACTGTACCAGGAAGTACTGTACAATGGAGGATGAAATACATGCATTCATAACCTGGCAGTAGGTGAGATACATGACGTAGCGACGACGGGTAAAATGGTTACTGCATGCAAGAAGGGTGACCTGTCTGTGTAATGTGGTATGCGTGGGTGTGCGGGACTCCATGAACTACAAACGAGACAGCAAAGAGTTAAAACCTTTCGTTTAAAAATCAAATGGACGTAGGTGATATTTAACAATATACCACCTCCGTGCCTTTACTTGTTTGAAAATGTATGAGGACAACATAATTTCCGTAATTCATGTTTACGTTTTGAAACGAGGTTAGAATCATAATACAAACTACTACTGTGTAATTTGCTTACTACCAGATAGCAGTAAGATCAAATTCACCCCTTCTGTGCAATCAAAACGATTGTACTCCACCATTCCCGTTGCTATTACGATATGGAAAACTGAGGTGGAGAATATACGTTTCTTTTGTAATGATTTTTGGACGGTTGAAATCATGTGTAGAAGTTTCATATTTGGCTAGAGGAGTGACCGGTTGTCTTTGTTACTTTTTAAATGGTTCTTTCTTTTTCGTAAGAGGAATAAGTGACAACAAGAAACAGCTGCGTCATTTTAAGAGGTTAGAGTTTTGTCATGAAAGGAACTGAAGTTGTATTTCGAATTGCCAATGTGTAGCATTACATTTGAAATAAGATAAATTTATTTGATAGTTGTTACCCCATTGTGCTTTTTGCTATCATCATCATCATCATTATAATTTATTATGCATTCTGTCGATCCATACAAGGTAAATCAACCTATAGGATATAGAGTTTGTCCTAATGTTAGTGTTATATAGGTATAGAATAATTATATCGTAAAATATATCACAAAGCAAAT
>Ga0123353_10017343_pt1 | contig 10579 bp, 6 predicted proteins | sample TergutLab28metaG_3_FD_92763 | JGI IMG/M metagenome (GOLD analysis project Ga0123353, IMG submission 92763) | Labiotermes labralis P3 segment gut microbial communities from Petit-Saut dam, French Guiana - Lab288 P3 | ecosystem: Host-associated > Arthropoda: Insects > Digestive system > Gut ... | reverse complement strand
ACGGGCAAAGCCGCACGCCGGAGACCGTCCTTGCCCTGTTCCGTGACTACAGCGCGCGGCTGACCGACGAGATGGCGGCGCTGCAGATGAAAAAGGACGTGCTGGAGAGCCGCATTACGCTCATTGAGGCGGGGCAGTCCTTAAGCCCCGGTATCATCGAGCTTTCCACGCTGCGGGAATGGCCCGTCCGTTGTATTCCGCTGGAGCATTACAATGAGAAGTCGAAAAACCTCGTGCGCCTGCGCCGGGCCATCGGGCAGATCCGGCAGGAGGGCAACATCGGCTGCCCGTTCGGCTATGCCTACCAGAGCTTTGCCGATCTGCTGGAGAAGCCCGCCCTGCCGGCGCAGATGGTGTCCTTCGACCCGCATGGACCCGATGTGTTTCCGGGGGGTGAGTATCTGAAGGGGACAGTCACTTGCTATTACGGGCAGCCGAACGGCCTGGCCCGGCGCATGCAGGCGCAGGCGGAACGCGACGGGCTGGAGCTTTGCGGCCCGGCCTATGCGATCCACCTGCTCGACGCCGCCAGTGTCACCGAGCCGGAGCAGTACCTGCTGCAAATCGTCGTGGGCGTCAGGCGGGCGGCGGAAGGCTAAAAAATTAGAAGGATGCTTGGGGATACGATGAAACTGAGGACCAGGGATATCGCCGCCTGTGCGAATATATCGCCGTATGTCGTGCGCGAATACATCGACGCGGGGCTGCTGGGCCCCATGTACCGTTCGGAGAACAACTATCGCTGGATCGACCCGCGGGCCGTCCCGCAGGCCTGCGTCTGGAGGACGCTGCAGGAGGAAGGCCTCGCCATGGAGCAGCTGCGGGAATTCGGGTGCGCCCGCACGCCCGAAAAGGCCCTGGAGATGCTGCGGAATCACGACGAACGGCTCAAGCGGGAAGTGTCGGAGCTGCGCAAACGGCAGGATATGCTGCGCAGCTATGCCGCGCTCATCCGGGAGGGCAAATCTGTCCGGCCCGGCGAGGTTGTGCTGCGCATACGCCCGGCCCGGCCGGTGCACTGCGCCCCGCTGGGTCCGGCCGGCGGCGGGACGGATACATATAAAAGCCTGCGCGAATGCATCGCGCGGCTGCCCAACGGCGGCTGTCCGCTGGGATACGCCTACAGTGATATCCACAGCCTGCTGGAGCGGCCGGATGCACCCGCGCAGCTGGTGTCCTTCGACCCGAAGGGCGCGGCGGTGCGCCCGGCCGGCGCCTACCTGGTCGCCGCGGTGGCCTGCGACAGCGAACAGGAGGGCGGCCTGGCCCGCCGTATGCTGGCCTACGCCGCGCAAAATGACCTGGAGCTGCGCGGCCCCGCCTGGTCGGTCTACCTGCATGACGCCGTCAGCGCCGCCGGGCCGGAGCAATACCTGCTGCAGATCTCCGTGATGGCGACCCATATAGTGGCAGGGACATAGGAAATCTTTCCTTGAAACCAGGTTTTTGTTCTCAGGAACTGCAATGTCTCCGCCCGCCCGCCCGGAACACAAGCTTAAACACGCTTTAAAGCTTGATGTCCCGGGTCTTTTGCCTTATAATAGAACTGACTCGAATGTTGTATTCGCAGGATGTGAAAAAAGGACGTATAACAATGGAAGTGAATGCCCCGGCGTCCCCGCTTTTGCGTGACGAAATTCCGAACGACGAACCGCTGCTGGACGAACTGCTCGCGCTTGTGGGGAAGGCCTGCCCGCAGGACGCGGACGGCCGGCAGGGCGATCCGGACCCGCCGCCCGCCGGGAGGCCAATGTGGCGAAAGGCCTGGAGCGCCGTCTCCGCCGTCCTCTTTTACGGGCTACTGCTCTGCCTGGTCGGCGGCGCGTTCCTGCTCTCGCGGGGGGACAAGAAGCCCATCCTCGGCTACTCCTTCATGAACGTCCTCACCTGGTCGATGCAGTCGGAGATCCCGCAGGGCTCCCTGGTGATCCTCAAAAAAACGGATCCGGCAGCCATCCGGATCAAGGACGACATCACCTTCATGCGGGACGCCGAAACCCCGGTTACGCACCGGGTGATCGGCATCACCGAGGACTTTGAGGGGAGCGGCGCAAGGGGGTTCGAGACGCAGGGCGTCGATAACGACGCGCCGGACTTCGATATCGTGCGGGCGGAAAACGTCATCGGCACGGTGAAAGCCCATATCCCGCGGGCCGGCGCCTGGCTGGAATGGCTGAACGGGCACCTGCTCATCACGCTGGGCTTCACGGTGGGGCTCATCCTGCTGTTCATCCTGCTCAAGGGCGCTTTCAGCAAAAAACCATCAAGAGGAAAAAAGCAATGGACGTGAAAGTCAGGCGCCTGGCCCTCGCGGTCGGTGCGATTGCCCTCGCGGCATCCCTTCTGGTCAGCGGCACCTACACCGCCCCCGTGACGCCCGACGACAGCTGGTTGGCAGTGGACTGGGAGGACGCCAAGGACGACGAGCCGGAGGCCACCACCGCGGCCCCCGCCACCGCGCCGCCCCCCGGCGGCGAGGAGATCGTCGTCAGCGGCAAGAAGACATGGGACCACGGCGGCAACCCGGCCGCCAAACGCCCGGATTCCATCACGGTCGTCATCAAAGCGGACGGCGCCGTCGTGATACAGCGGTTGATCACCGCGGCCAACCACTGGGCCTGGTCCTTCAAGCTGCCGAAATACGGCAAGGACGGTGGGGAGATCGCCTATGCCGTGGACGAGGCGCGCTTTGAGGACTATGTAAAGATGGTGGACGGCTACAACCTGACCAACATCTACATGCCCGGCCACAACACCGACGAGCCCTGGCCCCCCGGCGTGCGCCCGCCCAAGACCGACGACACCGGCAACCTGCCGCTCTGGCTGGCCCTCATGGGCGTCAGCCTGGCCGGCCTGGCGGCGGTGATGATCATCCTAAGGAGAAAACGGCGTGAAGAGATTCGCTCTTAGGCTTTTGGCGCTGCTGTTCGCGGCGCTGCTGTGCTACAGCGCTTACAGGGTATGGGACATCTCCAGGGACTACAGCGCGGAGGCGGAGATGCACGGGCTGGTGATGGGATACAAGCCGCGGTCGGAGGACGCCGTGAACCAGAGCGTGACGGACCTCCAGGAAAAATACCCCGACGTCGCGGGCTGGCTGACCGTGCCGAACACGAACATCGACTACCCCTTCGTCTGGTACAGGGACAACGACTTCTACCTGCGCCGCGACCTGAGCGGGGCCGACGCCACGGCGGGCACGCTGTTTATGGAAACCCGCTGCAAAGCGGATTTCACCTCGCAAAACACGATCATCTATGGGCACCACATGAAGAACGGCAGCATGTTCGGCACGTTGAAGGCCTTTACGGACGATAATTTCTTCGCCGCCAACCCGCGCGGAACAATATACTTGCCTCATGAGACAGTGACGCTGGAATTTTTCGCCTACCTGGTGGTGAATCACACCGACCGGGAGATTTACAGCGTGGAGTTGAGCGAGAGCTACCTCGCCTATGTGAAGCAAACCGCAAGGCAATACCGCGACGTCGGGCTGGCGGACGGGGACAGGGTCGTCACACTGTCCACCTGCTCCTATGAGTTCAACAATGCCAGGATGGTGCTGCTGGCGAAGGTGCGCTGAAATCTTTTGCATAAAGGCCTGAAGAAAATGAAAAACTTCGCAACGCGGTTTCGTGACGGCGTTGCGAAGTTTGGTTTATAACAGCTTGAACGCCTCATAGCTGTAGACTTCGTGCTCTGTCGTGGGTTTGTCACACGCATAAGCTGCGCAGCGGCCCCAGAAATTGCCGAATGGCTTCTCCTGTTGCTCCCAGCAAAAGGAAATGCTGCTGAATATTAACGCGATTGCGTAAGTTCTTTGCTTTATCTTGTTGATATTGGTCGCCTGCTGCATGTATAATGATCATGAAAGACTTTCAAGCTGGTTGAGTGTTTTGGAAAATTGAAAACACGCTACATTAGTAAAACGAAGGATGGGATGTTGGTGTGAAAAATATGTTTGGCCTGAGGATAGGGAAGTTCCTGGCGAACCGGAAGCACAGGAGGCTGGCAACGGTTGTCATTGCGCTGCTTTGCCTGGCTGTGATGATACTGACGGTCTTTCTTCTGTCCAACGTGGTTTTCGCGGACAGCGTCAGCCGGGCGGACCTGCGCAATTTCACCACCTCGGTCGTCGTCCTGGACGGCGCGGGGAATCCCATCCCCTCCGGCGGCAGCGTCATCAAGGGCAGCAACTACACCCTGCGCGTCTCCTTCAAGGAGACCCCGAGCATGCAGTTCGTCTATGACGGGGGAAAGCTCACCTACCAGCTCCCGGCCGGCGTCACTGTCCCCGCCTCGGTGTACCAGGCGCCCATATACGGGCCCAGCGGCGCCGTCATCGGCCGCTACGACATCACCACCGGCGGCCTGGTCTCCCTCGCGTTTTCCGACGTCTACGCCAGCGGCCTGCACGCGCCCGGCAACTTCATCGACATATACACCAACGCGGAATTCACGCTCGATCTCCTGGCCAGGTTCGACGGTGGCAGCGGGGCCGTCGAGTTCGATTTCGGCAACCATATCACCGTCAACATAACCCTGGATTCCCTGGCGCCCTACCCGCAGATCGCCAAATCCGCCCCGGGAGGCTTGGACCCCCTGACCAAAAAAATCAACTACGCCGTCACGGTGAAAGCCGTGAACGGCGACCTGCCCATTGTCTCCTTCTCGGATTGGGCCACCGCCGCCGGAAAAACCATACCCGGCGGCTACCTGACCCTCTCCGCCGTGGCGGTGGAGATCGACGGCACGCCCGTGCCCGTAACCCCCACCTGGCGCGTCGGCGCCAACCCGCCCACCTTCGATATCCTCTTCCCCGCCGGCACAATCATACCGAATACAAAGTCCATGACCGTCAGTTACACCATAGACCTCACGGACTTTATGGCCCAGCCGGGCTACGGCAGCACGAATTACTACTTCACCGTCCACAACGAGGCCACCCTCACCTACCTCGATCCCAATGAAAACCCCCAGACGGCCAAGGCCATGCGGGATGTCTCGGTCAGCAAAGCCTTCCTGTCCAAGTCGGGCAAATTCACGCCGGACGACCCCGATGTCCCCGGCGTGGGCGAAATCGCCTGGACCATCGACATCGGCGACAGCATCGCCGACCTTGCGGGCAAGACCGTCACCGATACCCTCGGCCCGAATTTCGAGCCCTCCGACAGACCTTCGCAGGTCACGCTCAAGCTGTATGACGCCACCAAGGCGCAAATCGGCCCGGACGTCATCCTGACGCCCCCCGGCCTCGACCTTCCGGCCGGCAGCAACGCGTTCTCGTTCGACATTCCCGACAACCTTGGGGCAGTTTATTATGCCACAATTACGTATACCACCCCCGTTGATATTAGAGGCGGCTCCGCCACGGCGGTGGGGTTCACCAACAACGTCACCATCAATACAACCGTTACCTCCGGCTCGGTCATCGTCTCAAAGCCCGGCGTTAAAATTATGGATAACAGCAATATAAAAAAGGAAATCGTCTCCTTTACTGCGGACATGATTCAATACAAAATCACAGTTATGGTACCCAAGGACATGGCCGGGAAGGACTTCTATCTCGATGACGAAGCTCGTATTGAGGATTACAACAAAGTTTGGCCGGGCGGGAAGGTACTCAACCAACCTGAAAATTTTAAAATCACGTATAACGGCGTTGAACATCCTTTCGTCGATTTTACCGAGTCGTACTATGCCGTGCCTCCTTACAAAGCGGTGGTATTCAACTTCTACAGTGAATATTCGGATCTCTATCGCGGAAGGTGGCTTCTCTTCTTTGACGGCGGCACAAACAACAACACCAGCAAATGGCCCCAAGTCATTGACGAGGATACCGAAATCGTTATCACCTATGATCTCCCCATGTCCACGCCGATTTTGCCGAATACCGGGGTGACTCTCACCGAGGAACAGATGACGCTCGGGAGCCTGCTCAAGAGCAACCCAAGGCTGGAACTGTTGAACACTTGCCTCTTTAAGACCACCTCCACCGGCAATGGCGGCGCCTCTCTCAAAGTCGGCTGGCCTATCTCGAAAAACTGGAGCGTCCCCATCAATTCCAGCGGTTCGCATTGGTACGGCAGGCCAGCCGAGGTGAAGGGACAGCCGGACGTGTTGGAGTATGAAGTGATTCTGAACCCCACCTGGGGCATGGGGTACAGAACCCATTACGCATTGTTCCAGGATGACGGGCCCGTCATGTTTTTCGACGAGTTCGACGACAGGATGGAGTATGTGCCCGGCTCATTTCATGTGTTTGTGTCCTATTCGGACGGCAGCGGCCAGGGATGGCCCGTGGGAGGCGGACAGATCCGGTACTTCAAATTCCCGAACCCGGGGGCGGAAAGCGCCGCCATCGTGGGCAACAAGATCAACGTCAACCTGGCGGATTTGATTTACACCAGCCATAATGGCTCTTCCGCATATTGCGCATACGGCAACCCTCCCCCCACGAACTGGTACAACTCGCTCGGGGTTCCGGGCGCCGGATACCAACAAAACTCAATCGTCATCCGCTACCAGTTGAAGGTGACAGGCGCCGACGAGCTGGAAGAGCCGATTTACCTGAAAAACACGGCGGGCTTCATCGGCAACGGCAAAACGCACCACGGCGCGTTCACCAGCGACAGCACGGTGAAGTACGGCAAGGAGCCCATTGAAAAAACGATGAAGTGGGACGGCACCGGCACCGGCACGAACCCGCACGGCCGCATCGCCACCTTCGATATCGTGGTGAACCCCTACGGCAAGCAGTTCGACGGCGGCAGCAACCTGTGCGTCACGGACGCCATGAACGGCGACCTGGTGAACGCCCCGCTCTCCTTTTTCCTGTCCAGCCTCACGGCCTATACCGGCGCAAACCTGGACGAGGAGCAGGCGCTGACGCAGACCGCGGAGCTGGACCCGGGCCAGGCGTGGACCTGGGCGCTCACCGGCGAGAACGAGGTCACCTTCGTCATCCCGGACGCGACGCCCGTGCGCCTGGAATACAAGGCGCTGGTCAAGGGGAATCCGGGCCAAAGCGTCCAGATCAAGAACTATGTCGAAGTCAAGGGCCTGTATTACTACGATTACGCGGGCAGCTGGCAGGTCATGGATACCTACGGCTTCGGCACCGGCGACCTCGGCGAATTTACCCTGTATAAGGGCGACGCGGAAACCGCGGGCCGGCTCCTGCCCGGGGCGCGCTTTGCGCTGTACATCGGCTGGCCAACGGGCACATGGGGCGGTGAGACGCTCGTCAGGGACGGGCCCGAAAAGAACATATACGGCGGCCTTGCCAACCCGCCCGCCGCGCCCGGCGGCATAGACCAGGAGCTCACGGACGGCGGCTATACCTACTTCTACCTCTGCGACAAGATGACCGGGGACGATGGCACGATCCTGTTCGACGACAGCTGGGTGGTCTGGGACAACGCGGACTACGGCGCGCAATTCGCGGTCTTCGAGGTCACGCCCCCGCCCGGCTATGCCGCGCCCGCGGATCCCCTGACACTTGTGGATCCGTTCTCCGGCGAGTTCACCGATTACCTCCTCATCACAAACGAGCCCACGCTGCTCGAGGAGGTCGTGATCCCCTGCGAGAAGAAGGTCCAGGGCGGCCCCCCCTCTACGCCGGCGTTCACCTTCCGCCTGGCCCAGGTCACCGACGCGACGGGGGAATTCCGCAAAATCCCCCTATTCGACCGCGCGGCGGAAAACATCGCCCCGGGGACGTTCGGCTTCACGCTCGAGAACCTCGGCCCGGGGACATATTACTACATGATCACCGAGGACCCCGGCGCGGCCGACCCCCACTGGACCTATGACGATACTGCGTACATCGTCAGGGTCGTCGTGGGCGCGGACAACGTCACGGGGGAGCTGGCCTCCCACGTGGAATACCGCAGCCGCAAGGGAGGATCCGCCCCGTGGAGCGCGTGGAGCGGGACCGCCGGCAACACCGTCACGTTCACCAACAGGTACAGCGACGGGACCTCGGCCGAGGTCGCCCTGCGCGGGTGCAAGACCGTCGCCGGCGCGGACGCGCCCGACGAAACCTTCACTTTCACGCTGACCCAGTGGAGCGCCGCCGACCTCGCGGGCGGGCACGCCGTCCCCGGCGGCATCCACGAGACCGTCGCCGTGAAAACCACCGGCGAGGGCGATTATGACGTCGTCTTCCCGGCGTTCCTCCTGCCCGCGGGGGGGCCGTACTATTTCTGCGTGCGGGAGACCTCCGGCGGCAAGGACGGCTGGAGCTATGACAAAACGGCCTGGCTCTACATCGTGGAGGTGAGCGGGCCCCCGCCGGTTCCCCAAATCACCCGCGTCAGGCAGGGCGGCTGAACCGGCGCGAGCGGGGGACGCCAAAGACAAAACGAAGGATGGGTGAACGTATGAAAGGCGTTTTTAGGCTGACGATAAATAAGGTGTTTGCGGGCCGCAGGCGCAGGGGAATCGCGACCGCAGCCCTCGCGCTGCTGTGCCTTGCCGCGGCGGCGCTGCTGCTGCGCCCCTTGCTCGCGGGGACGCCGGGGCAGGCGGATCAGGTGATCTACGGCGAAAAACGCCGGTCACTGGCCGCGGGGGACTCCCTGGAGGCCGGGTTGGCGTCCGCAGGCGATATGGACGTCTCCTACGCGCTGAGCGTCAGCCTCGGCGGCAGCACGATTTTTACGTATGATTCCGCCTCCGGAGAACACACCGGCTCGGGGGGGCCCTTCGAGGTGGCCGCCGGCGCCGTGCTGTCGTTCAATTTGACATGGCAGGCCAACAACCCATACTATATCGTCCAGGACGGCGACACCCTGGAGTTTCCCATCCTCTCCGGCGACCACCTCGAGCTCCTCCCGCCGGCCGCCGCGCCGCTGAAGATCGGCGGCGTCGAGGTCGCGCAGGGCGAGTTCTATTGGAACGGGAATACCCTCACCTATAAGGTGGCCTTCAATGCCAAGGCGTGGAAATACGTCGTCGGCGGCGGCTTCGTCTCGGGGCGGGCCGTATTCAGCCATGTTGATTTCGCAACGCCGGTGACAATCAACTTTTGCTACAACTGGAGCGGGGAATTCACCATTACGCCGGGCGAGGACCCGGGGGGCGGCGGGGAGTACCCGCCCGGCCCGATCGGCCAGTGGGAGGACCCCAAGCCGGAGCGGCGGCGCTATGAGCTGGAGAAGGGGCTGCACGCCCCGCGCGGCAGCGGCTTCAGCCTGACGGAGCCCATCGCGAAAATAACCTCCGATACGCCGCCCTACAATGCCGGCGCTTCCGCCACCTACCCCTATGCGGGCGGCGCGGAATATTTCGGCTTCACCTGGGCCGCGCCTTTTTACGGCTTGCAGGAGCGCTACGAGGCGGACCCGGAGGCCCCGGCCACCGACTGGGTGATCTTCGAGGACACCATCAGCGCGAACATGCGCTTCGCGGGCTTCGACGATTCCTATGTTCCGCACACGGGGTATAATACCAGCACAGGTTCAACCTCGAAGGGGTGGGCCTACAACAAAGACGGGATGTTCGGCACGGGCTTCCCGGGGCCTTTGGTCCCTCCCGACGCGGAGCATAACATCCGCAAAAACTTTTTCTCGCTGGCGCTTGACCTCCTGGCGTTCAATATCGACGCCCTGTACATGGGTTATTCCGACGACCTGTGGCAGGATCTGGACAATCTCAGCCCGGGCAATTATAACTTCGGCAATTTCTCGCGGATGTACCAGTGGAAGTTCGAGGACAAGAGCCTGGAGCCGGACCCCGAGGCCGCCGTGCGGAGCACGCCCTTCACCTACGCCGTGATCGACCTGCCGGACGGCCGCCAGAAGCTGATCGTGAACGCCGGCAAGTTCGGCCAGGGCGTCGCGCCGGGCGAGGGCGTCAAGGGCAACCAGCTCGGGGCCTTCAACTCTGTCTCCAACGAGGACCTGGTGAAGCAGGCCATACACACGCTGGATAACTTCTTGCGGTGGCAGGAAACCCCCTATGACTACCTGATGCGCCAGGTGGCCCGGTTGGGGGAGCTCCTGCGGGCCGATATCCTGGCGCAGCTGAAAAAACGGACAGAGCACCGCATATGGGCCGCCCAGTCGGAATTCAAGCAATACAAGGCCAACGAGCTCCTGCAGGCCAGGCTGGAGGAGCTCCTGGACGACCCCGGCAAAATCGCGGACGTGGAAGCGAAAATGCAGGCGCTTCTGGACGCGAAGCTGGCGGCGATCGCCTCCGAAAATGACGGGGACCCCGGCGATTACCTGGAGGACCCCGCGTATATCGCTTACCGAGACGGCTGCTGCCTGCGCGGCTACGACTTTCCCGATTATCAGGACTATTTCAAAAATGACGGCGGCGTGCGCAAGGACCCCGCGTATCTCGCGTTTATCGAAACAAAGCTCAGCCCTTCCGACTTCGAGGCCTACTGCGATTATCTCGGCGCGGCAGGGGAGGACGGCGGCTATCTGGAGGACCCCGCGTATATCAGCTATGCCGAGTCGCTCGGCGCCGACCCGGCCTACAAAGCCTATTGCGACGATTCCCAGCGCGCCTATAATTACTACGCCGCGCACGGCGCGCTTGAGTACCCCGGGGATATCAAGGTCTT
>Ga0123353_10017342_pt1 | contig 10580 bp, 8 predicted proteins | sample TergutLab28metaG_3_FD_92763 | JGI IMG/M metagenome (GOLD analysis project Ga0123353, IMG submission 92763) | Labiotermes labralis P3 segment gut microbial communities from Petit-Saut dam, French Guiana - Lab288 P3 | ecosystem: Host-associated > Arthropoda: Insects > Digestive system > Gut ... | reverse complement strand
TAATGTCAACTATAGTGGTCGTACCGAACCGCTAGCCTCTAAAGTTGCATTTTATATTTTTATTCAACAAATATAGGTACTGAATATTTTAAACATGGTATATAATCTCCGTTTTTTTTTTCTTCAAAATGCAGTTTGTTTCATAATTCTAACATATTTGGTTCCTGTATTATTCACATTTTATATACAGAATGTGCTAAAATTAAAAAATTAATTCCGGCGCCAAAAGGTTAAGTATACGCCCTGGAGCTTTACAGATAGTCACAGCAAAAGCGATTTTGATCGGAAATCGTCTTCTGCACAGTTTGAAGTGAATTGTAGGAACTTACCATAGTAATATATGTATACGCTGATGATGATGATGATGATGAGCAACGGTTCAGAAGAACGCGTAAATAAGAAACAAAACTTTGAAATGGACAGTCCCCTATCAATCGGAAGCCAAGGCAAATACGTTAGTTTCCCTTGGCCTCCGCCTGAGACAGCACTGTCCGTTTTTTAAGGTTAGTCCATGTTTGTTAAATTTTTATTTTTTGATACGGAATTAATAAAAATAAATTAGATTGCCATCAAAGCCGAATCATAAGATTTCTAAAGATTCTGTGGACCGGTACCGTAGCCAGCTGAAACTTGCTACATTTCCCACCCATCACACCATCCTGTATTTGATCAACCTAATAATATCTTGCCAGCAGTGGCTCTATAAATTATGGAGTCACTCTTTATGAAGCGTGCAGTTGTAAAATTATGCGTCTTAATGTAACACCAGCCTTACCTCTGTATTAATTACAACCATGGCGCTGAGTAGTAATCATTGTATGCATAAAACCTTAACAAGTAAGAGACCTGTGGCATTAATTGTGGGGTTAAGTGGCTTATTCACCTAGAGATACGAAGAGATCTGCTATCGGCCTGCTTGTGCATGGTCTATCTGGCGCGGCCAAAAACGGACCGAAAATTTCCAACCGTCTGTGTTGCAGAATCGAAAACGCTGTTTTGCACTTCGTGCCACAGATGGTGGCGTGTAATCTTACTCATGAACGATAGTCAATTTCTGGGGCGGAATTATGCATACTGAAAAATCAACTTGATCGAAAGCTGGGCTGTAAAGTGAAGCAGGTCAAAATATTACTTCGCTTTGAGTAGCAAAAATTGCCTCGTGATGATTAGGCTAGGTCTATACTGCATTTTCAAGTATACGAATATTGTATTCTGTGCATCGAGAATTGCCCCGCTACACTACTGCTAGTTCTTGCTTTCTCCTTTTTCTGCGAAGTCATATGTCATGATTCCCCGCACGTTTATTTGCCAATAGATAATTGGAAATAGCATTTATTGCGGATAATATGTTGCGAGGGAGTGTGTGGGAGTTTGTATACTTAGGGGCATAGGTCTTAGGTCTATAAAACGTGGGGACAGAAATTTAAGAAATGAGGCACTGAAGGTCATGATGAACAAAAGCAGAGAAGTGTTCCTGACCATAGGTCTACAAAAAGTGGGGACAGAAATTTAAGAAACGAGGCACTGAAAGTCACGATGAACAAAAGCAGAGAAGTGTTCCTGACCAAAACAGGGGTTTTATGAAGAAGATAATTGAATCCATAAGATTAAACTATATACTGTGCACATCTTGCACTTTCGGGCTGTACTGTACGAATAAATCTTGTCACAGACACTGTTAATGAATACAGTAACCAACTTTTCTTCCAAAACCTTTCCTTCTGTTTTCATTCTTACACACATTCCACTCAAGTTAAATGTTATCTTGCTTTGTTTTTATTCTAAACGAATTTTATGTAGGCCTGTGGATGAAGACAAAAGTGAGTGTGGGTGGAAAGCTGCAGATTGGTGCTGAGCCTCAGGAGCTCGGTTGTGACGTATACAGTACTGTCTGATAGTGTACTCACCGTCACTCAGTTTCTTGTCGTCATCGCCGTCTCGTCCCCTTAGCAGTCGCGAAATGGCACTGACGGACGGAGCGTTGCTGCGGTCGCAGAGCCCGTCCTTGATGAGCCTTGAACAATAAGAGAACAGGTCGGTCCATCTATTCGGGCGGTTCCCGACTATCCTGTGAACTGAACGTCTCAACTCACCTGTCCCTGATCTCCCAGCTGAAGATTCCTGGGTTCTCCTTCTTGTATTCCTCGATGCGCTGCTCCACCTCAGGCGTCGCAACCCGGGGCTTACTGCCACCGATGACCCCTGGCCGAATGCTGCCTGTCTCCTGGTAACGGTTCAGGATTTTGGAGACACAGCCGTGGGACACACGTAGCTGTCTGGAGATCACGCAAGGACGCACTCCTGCGGCGGCCATCTCCACGATCTTGAGACGGGTGTGGTTGGGCAGAGGGCGCCCGTTGATGAATACTCCGCCCAACTGGTTAACTCGGCCCTGACCTGCAGTAAATTGAACACATTGCTGTGTGCAGTGGCGACCTACAGTACATTGAACATGGCTGTGATGTTGCAGTACTGCGGTGCTAGCGGCTGTGCCCTGCAGTACATTGAACAGCGCTGTGATGTTGCAATACCTGCAGTACATAAAACATCGCTGTGATATTGCAATACCTGCGGTACATTGAACATGACTGTGATGTTGCAGTACTGCAGTGCTAGCGGTTGTGCCCTGCAGTACATAGAACATTGCTATAATGTCGCATTACTGCAGCGCGAGATGCTGTGACCTGCAGTACATAGAACATCGCTGTGATGTTGCAATACCTGCAGTACATAGAACATTGTTATGATGTCGCAGTACTGCAGCGCGAGATGCTGTGACCTGCAGTACATAGAACATCGCTGTGATGTTGCAGTACCTGCAGTACATAGAACATCGCTGTGATGTTGCAATACCTGCAGTACATTGAACATCGCTGTGATGTTGCAATACCTGCAGTACATTGAACATCGCTGTGATGTTGCAATACCTGCAGTACATTGAACATCGCTGTAACGTCGCAGTACTGCAGCGCGAAATATTGTGACCTACAGTACGTTGAATACCTGCAGTACATAAAACATCGGTGTGATACTGTAATACCTGCGGTACATTGAATATGGCTGTGATGTTGCGGTACTGCAGTGCTAGCGGTTGTGCCCTGCAGTACATAGAACATTGCTATGATGTCGCAGTACTGCAGCGCGAGATGCTGTGACCTGCAGTACATAGAACATCGCTGTGATGTTGCAATACCTGCAGTACATTGAACATCGCTGTAATGTCGCAGTACTGCAGCGCGAAATATTGTGACTTACAGTACGTTGAACACTGCTGTTATATCGCACTTCTGCTTGTTGTCGTTATTGTTGTTGTTTTTGTTGTTGTTGTTGTCGTCGTCGTCGTCCTTAGAAACAATAAATCACCTTCGGTACAGTAAACTGGAGCCGTGTGGGTTAAGCTGCCGATACCGAACACTTAAAGGCTACTGCTGAAGGTCGATAAACGAAGACATTGACATGTAGGGAGCTTTGTAGCTGAGTTCGAAAGGTCTGCGCAGTAAATTACTGCTACGATTTGTGTGCTGTACTAGACTGCGTTCTAGACGATAATTTTAACTCACTATGAATTAATAGCACTAATATTACTAATAATGACTGGTAATGATCTTGTCAGCACTGTACCCTCCAGAATCCCCATCCTCCGTGAAGAGCCCGAAAGTCGAATTACAAAATTGGTTTCGCGTAGATATCTATGACGTGAGATGAAATTTCGTCTTCTTACATTTATGAACATGAAGATCACCCACCTTATTCTGGGATGTAACTCTGCCTGACCTGGTAGTAGGTCCGCATATTACCGAGAAACCTGCTACTTTTACCGCCAAGTTGCTGAAGATGTAAACAGCAGGTTCCTGACAGATACAAAACAAGGAAATACTGAACCAGCTGTATAACTAACCCATTGTCTTTCAAAAATTCACGAAGGAAAATCTCTTAAATGTCTCTATGTATTTTGAATTGTGATTCCCGCCATCCCCAAAGTAATATATTGGGGAGCATTCCTTTTACTGTGGAGGTACAGCAGGCCAGACCATGTAGTCTTAATTTATTGTACATTAAATTAAACAGGAAGGCTTTCTGTAATATGACACAGCAGCTGTGGCTCGAATTTCTAGTTTCCCACGTTCCTGGCGGGGGGAGGGTTTAGGTAGGTGGGTTTGTTGTAAGTAGATAGAAATATAGGAATTAACTACGACGAAGAGGGGCTGGGTGGGCCCAGAGGCAGTGTGGGTGTGTTGAAGAAGAGAAAGTGACCTGCCGGTAATCGAACCACGATTTTTCGGTCTACCACATGTCATTATACTGACTTCGCTGTGCACTCTAAGAGCAATGAAACCTTTCTTTCGCTTGGGATGATAAGTAGACTTATTGACGCTGGAATAAGCAGGTCTTCACCTGAGGTGTCTGTTTTATTTTTCCGATTATAAGAAAAATTATTTTCTGACAAAACTTTCCTTTAAAATTCTCCGACATCCACTTGGGCTAAGATTTATTCAGCTCTTCTTGATTGCATATTTTAATAGGCTTCGTATGGGATGTAAACTAGCCTGAAATTACGAGGGAGAGTCAAATGAAAACTTTAAAAGTGCGATAAAAATTCGAAGCACAGCTCGATTGTCTTTTAAGTTGGCAACAAAGATACTCATAGTTTGAAGGGTGGCCGACAGGTGCCAGTACGATGCAGGAATGCAACGCGACGGCGCAGTAGTAGTGTAAAGGTGGCGGCCCCGCTTGCAACATACACCAAAGAAGAACAGCGTTCTGTCATCCGTTTTTTAAGTAGTGAAGAGGTGAAGCCCATCGAAATTCATCGACGAATGAAAGTTCAGTATGGTGATGCATGTCTGTCACTACAGCAAGTGTACGAGTGGACTAGGAAGTTATGAACGGCATTCTGTAACAGCCTCTCCTCGACCTGGTCAGCCACACCGACTAGTGACATCAGGGGCCAGTGCAGCAGTTGAAGGAATCGTGAAGGAAAATCGCCGCGTAACAGTGAATGAAATAGCACGCAATGGAGAATATATAGGAAAATGAAGTCTTTGTGTACCTTATGCGTTCAATAAATTACGAGATAAAAAATATTTAAGGTTTTCTTTTGACTCACCCTCGTATGAATTAAGACGTAAGTCTCAGTGGGAAAGGATCTGTCAGAAACTGGAACCAGTTATCTTCGCAGTGAAATAATCCCTTCGGTTAGGGTTGACCCACGTGCCGCACCTTACAGGACGACAACATTTTTCTCGCTTCGTTCACTGTCATTGTAATTAAGCCTAGTTATATTCGAAGCTATATAATTGGCCTACGTAACTGTAGAAGCGTCGTTAAATTAACGGATGTTGCGAACAGAATAAATCATTACCTTTCCAGCAAAGAAAGTGACAAAGTGCCTACTGAGTCTATCGACAACTCTGCGTTATAACTTTGTTCTTATAATAAAACCAACCAGATGCACAAATTTCTCAAATTTATTTTTGGAATAAAATTCTACATGTTTCGGACAGTTTTATTTTTATTTCAAAAATAAATGTGAGAAATCAGTGCATCTGGTTGATTTTATTATAAGAATTTATCACGATGCATGGTCACCTGAACATCAACTATATCTCTTGTTCTTGCGCACTGCACATTCTCAAATTTTAGGTGTTCTTTACGAGCCAAAAAACGCCTTGTGTGAAGGTCATATTTGCCTGTGTCCTAGTATCAGCGCTTAAATCGCTGCATCGATTTCTTTAAATTGCACATAGGAGACTTTCACTAAATGTTGTTAGGAAATTTCGACTTTCAGCCACGTTGACCCATAGAGGCGACCTTACTTTAGGCCATTAGTGGATAAACAAAATAAGGAAGTCTTTTCTGACGATGACGTCTTACAATAAACGTGACCATTATTTTGGACACTGTTTATCCTTTCTTCTTCGTCTTCTTCTTCTTTTTCTTCTTCTCCTCATCCTCCTCCTCCTCCTTTCTTCTTCTTCTTCTTCCTCTTCTTCTTCTTCTTCTTCTTCTTCTTCTTCTTCTTCTTCTTCTTCTTCTTCCCAAACAGTGTCTCAGAAACTAGTTTTATTGAAGTCATCAGGTAGGTTACCAAGGTTGCTACTTTGTTGGGCCCCTTCGAAAAATTTAGCCTCATTCAGTGTGCTAGTTCTTTCTAACAAAGTAAGCCAATAAAACTTTATGGGGTCAATGTGGCCGAAACATGTGCGGAATTCTTGGCATTGCTTCTCTTGGGGTGTAAATTCTTTAATTCCAGGTCACGTTCGATTGACTGGAATTCGAGTTATACGACAGTGTAATAATCTAGGGCATCTGGAACTGTTTGTATTCCCTGAGGAGGGATACAATATCGAATGCGAGCAGCAAGCTTGGTATTAACTGTGTGAGATTGACTGTCGCGTTTATTGGGATAGCGTACTTATTTATTGTCGAATGTTCTTCATTTTGCTCATTACCCTGAGTCAGATGTGTTTTTGTCTTTTTCAGTCCTTCGGGATAATTTTCGGAATGTTACCTTGCAGTACCTCATTTGTTACCTTCCGGTGAATCTGCGCTGAATAATTTATAACGAGATCATTATCTTTTATATACACGGGTCCGTGCATCGTGAGTCGAATATAATAATTTTCCAACAAGATGCGACTTATTCAGTTTATTGCATTTCTGTAGGCAGCTCTACTACCATCCGCTGTCGGTGTTGAGTTCCAACTCAACAACGAGAGCGGGTGGTAGAAGATGCGGTTAATCAATACCAGAAGCTGTAATTACAGTTGTACGAGCTCCTGATGATGGGTGTCAACACCCGAAACATGTAGAGCTGCCTACAGAAATGCAATAAACTGAATAAGTCGCATCTTGTTGGAAAATTATTAAATTCTAGATCATTATCATTAAATAACCAACTCCACGGATCGCAGTTCTTCTTGGGAAGCAAATATTTCTTCCCTTTCTGTTAGGGAAAGTGACGTTATATTGTTGTGTTTACAAGTCAGCGTACTGACTCCGTCCTGAGACAGGTGCATTCAATCCACACACTCCCCATCACATTCCTTTCAGATCCCTTTCAAAACGTCAGTTTCCCACATTTTTGCCCAGGTTTTCCATGAAATGTCTTTCGTTCAGGTGTTCCTACCAAACGTTTGTACACATTTGTTTTCTGTCCCATTCACGCCACAAACACCGTCCGTCTCACCCCCGCGCATTTGATAGCCCTAATGTTGGCCAAGGAGAGCAAATCACTAAGTTTCTCATTAACCCTTATCCTGCTAACGTGGAGAATAGTGTGAGCTCCTAATGCCAGCAAATAGCAGATGGGATTTAACTTGGCGTTTAAAGGGTTAAACATCTTCCTACACACTGCCCTTTTCCTGCTACTTCCTAGGCCCAGATGTTAACATTCTCGATAACTCTCATCCAGTGTTCCTCCCTCAGTTTGAGAGGTACAACTTGACGCCCATATAGCACATGTTTCGGGCAAGATTATAACTTTGTAGGTAAATAACTTTTCATTCTATAACAGGCCATCAAAGCCCAAAAGGGAAGTAAAGTATAGCTCTACTATTACTTTAACCTCAGTGCGAGATGTGGGTGGTTGGTTATCGCCCCGCCCTGCCCCGCCCGCTTTACCCCGGGGAAAGAAACGAAATACCTACTGCACAGGAAGCTGAATGGGCATCGGACCTGTATGGACGGATGGGAAAAATCTCACCTTCACCGGCTTCTGAACTCTTCACCGTCTAGCCCGTAGCGAGTTGCTCTCCTGGACGTTCTTTGTAGATACAGCAAAATGTTTATGTTTATAAATAGTATACGTGAAGAAATAAAGATTCTGTATTGAATGGTAGAGTCCAGTTGAAATGTGATGGCACACGGTGACGCACGGGGGGGGGGGGAGTGAATGGGAAAATGGCGAATGGAGGGGGTGGCCAGTACTCTTCACACTACCTCAGAACATGGTGTATCCAGCATTACTACCGCTGATGCGCACACCTCGGCTGCCAGTAGTCGACTGAACTGACGCCCCCGCCGATTTAAGTGGACCCTCCGTTTCGCCGAAAGACGAAATCTGGTTTCTGCGCGTGTGCCATCACATTTCAAACGCAGTCTAGCAAGCATGCTCCGAATTTAGTCCGCTGTTAACTTCTTTTGTGCAATATTGATTCGTTTCCTTCCCTGATAAGCATCTGAACCTCGACACATTTTTAGACGATGTAATGTTTTTTTTTTTCGACATTCTGGTAACGAGGAGAGAATGCGTAGCATTTTCTTCTAGATGAATTTCATCCTTAGTGACTTATAACGCACCTGTGATTCTCTTTGCAGTATTTATGCCTTAGTCCAATAAATTAACACCATCGCTGTAGATAAAAAGGTGCTATAGTTCATTCAGTTTCCAACTGTCTTAGTATTGTTCGGGCTGAATGTCTTATTCTGAAGCAAAGTTTAATACCACTCGCGATAAAGCGTCTCCTTGTTTCAGACCACTCTGAAGAGATGTATGAGACAAAGGCTCACCTCTCTGGAGCTTAGTGAAAGTTTCATTTTATACATGCCTAAATCTACACTGAGAATACCAAGTAATTTCTTCTACTTTATGGAATTTACTTTGACACGAGGTTTTTCGATAAATTTGTGTATGCACATTAGAACTTAATAACAGTTGTATGGCGCATTGCTTGCTATCTACAGTCTTATAAATAGGCACAATGTAGAATGATATATTTTTTCCCGCTGTTGAGAAAATTCTTTCTTAGTCTGTGTATAATTAATGATCCGATGGATCTCAGGACGTAATCTTGTACCTGTTAATTGAGTCAGTTCTGATGGGTGTAATGAGTACTGGTTAATTACGAAGTATAACGTCTCCTGTTTTCAATAATCACTACTTTCAATCTCGAATGCACTAGGCTCAGGCACTAATAATTCAATCATTTTAAATACTTTGCTTGTTGTTTTATTTTTAAAAAGTTCAAATTTATTCTCTTTGTCGTAAAACAATTGTGTTTGTGCATATGCTAGAGCAGTGTTTCTCAACCTTTGTGAGACCGAGGCCCGGTAAATTCTTTTTTCATAATACGAGGGCCGGGTCCCAACAAATTCACTCTAAATACCTTTCCGTTTTTTAAGTTCATACATTAATCTAACATAAGTATTAATAATTAATTATGGAATAATCATTAATAGTATTAGTACACTTATATATATGGTGTGGCATTTTGACAAATAAAATTACATTTAAATTAGTTATCAATCAATGGACTAATGAAATCTTGTAGCATATTGTAGTTTCCTCAGGCCATCATCTGGGTCTGAGTTTTTTGACATATTCACGAATATTTTTCTTCTCAGAATATTTCCACTATAAAATATTTATTCATGAAAATTGCTTAGAAATCTAAAATGACAGATTCCAGGAGAACCTCTCGCGTCCCGGTATAATTGATGCCAGGGCCCGGCACCGGCCCGCGGCCCGATGGTTGAGAAACACTGTGCTAGTGAATACCTACTTCAGTACTCTACATGTTTCGGCCATTTGCTATCATCTTCAAGCGTGGTTTACACGAATGCATCGCAATTCATCGTTCGTGTAAATTGTGCCTGACAATGGCATAATATTGCCGAAACATTGAGCAGAGTCAAGTGAGTAATCTAATTAACACCTACTGATAGATTTTTAATAGGAATGGGAGAATTAACACTGGCATTAACTGCATGTATTTCAGGTTGCATAATGCGATTAATTCTATGTACATACATTCAACAGCTGACGGAAGAGTTTCTCTCGTCTCTTCAAATTGCCGTGGGAATTCTGCAAGTAGATCATTCTTTTCATGCCGTACCAGTTTAACTCCACGAAGGTAACACCTCTTAAATGCATTGATGCATACAAATGTCTTGTATTCTTTTTTTTTTTCTCTATGTTTCAGGATCGTTAATTTTGCCTTTCAGATATTCCTAATTGTTTTCGTTATGTTCTTCAGCTTGTGTATCTAATTTGGCTATTTTGCAATCATTTAAATTTATGGTTGTTTCTTTCTTCCAAAAACTTTGAACTTTGCAGATCAACCAGTAGTTTATGCTTCTTCAGTTTGTAGTACTATAGACTGTTTTTTTTAGTTGAGATAGTTACGTAAATCACAAACAAATCTCTTATTTATGTATTTTGAAGTTACTAATTCATTTTCTGCAGCCTCATTCATAATATCTGTACAAGTATGTATTGTATTGTAACACAGTTTCTCGACTCAATTAATTAATCTTCTCAATCTTCATAAACACGTTAACCCCCCCCCGGCACAGTGAAATATTAACCTCTTACATTTTGAATGGTTCTTCGTCAAAAGCATTTAATGAGGATAATTTTTTTTTATCTCAGTATTTAACCAACTTGATGCACAAAATTTGTTTCACAATAAGTTTTATTTCATGCCTCTACATGTTTCGAGAGGACCGCGGTAGCACAGTGGTTAAGGTGCTGTGTTACAAATCGGAAGGTCGCTGGTTCGATCCCAGCTGGTGTCAGTGGATTTTTCATTGACATAAAATCCTTCCGATCGCACTATGGCCCTGGGGTCGACTCAGCC
>Ga0123353_10017340_pt1 | contig 10580 bp, 5 predicted proteins | sample TergutLab28metaG_3_FD_92763 | JGI IMG/M metagenome (GOLD analysis project Ga0123353, IMG submission 92763) | Labiotermes labralis P3 segment gut microbial communities from Petit-Saut dam, French Guiana - Lab288 P3 | ecosystem: Host-associated > Arthropoda: Insects > Digestive system > Gut ... | reverse complement strand
TAAAATTTCTTAAAAATTTTCTTTTTGTGGGAGGGGTTTGTGAGTTGGTGTTTAGAAAGAAAAAAAAAGGGTGGGGGGGGGGGGGGCAAAACCAGTTAAGTATCCATTTCAGGTAACAATAATGGTTTAATTGTCTTAATGCTGGTACTAATTTTACACCCATCTAAAAAAAAACTTGTTACACTGCACCATCTCCTCACAAAAACCAATGCTGGAAATAAACACATTTGCTTACTCACACACACACACACACATCTACACAGAAAACTTTAGCAATTAAAACATTCCAGTACTGCAGTATTCAGTGGACCACTTGTATATAAATACCAACACACACCACAGGGATATTACTCCCTTCAAATGATAATGACAGTAATAACATAAATGGCTGTCTGCAACTAAACGTAATAAATTAAGGAGTTTAAAATACCTGTAATTGATCTACATTTTTAGCACATTTCAATTGATAACACTATATTTTAACTGCACATGTGCGCACCTTGGACAACATTTATTTTAAATGCATTCCTTGTAAATGACATCTCTGAAGATGGTCTACAGGGGCTGAACAAGTAGGAGGACTATCACAAAATGAAAATAGTTACATATGGTTACATGTGCAATTAGTTGAATTAAATATCATATACTGTACTGTACACTGACCTACATTCATGTAACATTTCATATGGTGGTAAGTCACACAATTATATTATTCTACCAAACCCTCGTCCAACATGGAGGTTAAGGGGAGTGACCAGAATGTGTTGGGCAAAAGTGCATTGTCCACACTTCTTATGGGAAAAACAGTATTGTGTGAATGCCAACACTTATAAAACCCCTATCCCCCATCACCTAGATATCTACACAGTGCTTAAGTAGCTGACATTGCTGCTTCGAGGATGGTTGAGTGAGTAACTGACTGTACATATCTGCATGTATTGAAATCTGTCAATGTTTGGGAAAATTTTTTAACCACATATTTATTTTCAGCTACGTTCATGAAAACTGGGCTGAGCAAAACCGCCATTGGCGAGAGGTTATTGTATTCAATTTATGTAATGTATAATTTACCTACTGTATAAGGTTTTTAGGCACCATTTTGTAGAAACAGGATCTGCTCCATTATTTTCATTTCCTTCTCAGTGCTTCCCAATACTGGGCTTTAATGGTGCTGTCACTTGTGCCAATATGAGGGTTATCGAGAAATTAAAGGCACAAAGCAGGTGGGAGGGGAAAGGGAATCACTGCTGTGAAAGCAGCAACACTTTTGTATCTAGCATACTCCCCTTTCTATTTGTTTTTGCATTAACAGCAACATTTGGCAGGCCAGAAGTTTCACAAAAAAGGAGTGAAAAATGAAGTCTTAATATGGTTGCATGTGCAGGTGGCAGAGTCCTTTGACATTGGAATACAAAAATAGTACCAAGGCTAAATAAATGCCTTGACAAAGGTGGTGATTATATTGAAAAATAGCTAAAGTTATGTGTTGCAAGAGTTTTTCACTCCATTTTCTTAATGATTATTTTAATTTTTTTATTTATATCTTTACTTTCTGGATGTCCTACATACATAAACTGAAACATGTGGATTACAGGAAAGCATACTGTGCTATACATAAGCAAATAATTTTAGTGATCGACACTGTCTAATGTGTTCACAAGGTGCAATGCAAAAAGTCTATAAAACATCAAAACAAGACATGGTAGTAAAATATTTTTCACTGGAAATATGGAGGTAAATATAATATATAAGCTAAGAATAGTTAATGAAAACATCATAAATATATGTAATGTGTTACAGGGGATACTGCCAAGCTATTTTACATGAGAGTGCTGAATTAGATGAAAATCAGATCTGTATTGTACATCTGCAACCACATATCTACATTTGTTTGTCATAAATGTGAGAAAACTATAAACATAATACAAATGGTGAATTGAGACAACTGGTACACCCTACAAAAGCGGTGAGAGAGAATCAGTGATGCTCAGGCTACAGTACAAGTGTGTCCTCACTGACAACTATTATGTGACACTGTCCAGCACTGAACTATGGTTCTTGATATGCGTATTCAATAGCGTCTTGGTAACGAATGCCTTGCCACAAAATTCACACTTGTAGGGTCGCTCCCCTGTGTGGTAGCGCATGTGAACTGACAGTGATGAACACTGTGTAAAACACTTGCCACATTCTTTGCAGGTGTAAGGTTTCACACCTGTGTGAGTGCGCTCATGAACATTCAAGTATTTAGAAGAACTAAATGCTTTGCCACAAACATCACACACGAAAGGTTTCTCACCTGTGTGGGTACGCTGGTGTGTTTGCAATGACACACCACTTGTCAATGCCTTGCCACAGATATCACAGATGTAGCTGGCCTCTCCTCTGTGGGATCTCGTATGTTTCAAGAGTTTGTTTCTAAATAAAAAGCTTTTCCCACATGTTTCACATGAAAATCGTTTTGTGTTTCTCTCTGGGTCATGGATTTTTCTGTGAAGTATCAATTTCTTCTTCTCTGGGAATTCCTTCCCACAGGTTTCACACCTGTGTTTCTCTCCTCTGTGATAACCCCCCATGTGCCCTTGATAATCAACATTCTTGTAAAAACCTTTGCCACATAGTTCACACTTGAATCTATATTCCTGTAAATGCCTCTGCCTGTGGACTTTCAGATTTGATATTGATCCACTTGCATGCCCACAAATATTGCACACATATTTCTTGGTTTCTACATGACGTTTCTTATGTGCTGTTAGTTCATGATTTCTCTTATATTTGACGTTACATATATCACATGCATATGGACGCTCCAAAGTGTGTGATACCATGTGCTTTTTCAACAAATACATTCTTGGGTACATCTTCTGACAAACTGTGCACTGAAATTTCTTTGGAGTGATGTGCAGTTTCATATGGGCACTCAGGGTGTTCTGGCTCTTGTACACTCTTTTGCAGAGTGAACAGGGGAAAGATATAATACCAAATGGTTTATTATTGGCTGAAGTCACACTGTGAACATTTTCAATTCCTAGAGTAGAACACGTGGAATCTTCTTTTTGTATAGCAGAGCTGTCAGGTAATACTACAAGAATGATGCCACCAGGTATCCACCTAGAAAGAAGATAGACTCATTATAAGATACTGACCATGGTATTACACCATATCTTATCACTGACTTATGCAATAATAAGACACAAGACAATGTAACATGTCATACTATGAATATCAGAGTCCTCATAATACCACAATGACCATACACCATGAACACAACAGTTGTGACATAAAATAATATGGAATACTGAAAAATGATGATGAATCACTGTTTCAAATTTCACAGTTTAACAAAGAAATATTTCACAACTATCATACTATAACCAATATCACCACACAACTGGCAAGAGGAGTGTAGAAAATAATAACATATGGCATACAAGCCATTCAACTGTGTGAGAAAACCATAAACAAATTTATTTCTTGTTTTAGACTGTGAATGTATGCTGCACTTTAATTTGAGAAAATGCGTATATAAAGAGGACAAGGGTTCAAATGAAGAAAATATCAGATACTTTAGGAGTCTGGTTTTGGTTTGATATGAACTTTAAAGAAGCAGTAATAACCATAATAATTTTTGAAGTGTAGCCTAACTATTAGTTAAGAAATCTAAACTTAATGAAAACTTCAAAGGAAGTAAATAAGGAATGTCAGCTGTCTCTACCTGTTTTGTGTGTGTGTGTGTGTCGGTGTGGATATGGGTGTGTAAACATGTCAACTAGTTTCAAATGTATTGTGTATAAAGATGACATTATTTACAAAAGAATGGGCAAATGGGCAAACTGCTGATATCCTTGACCTTGATATGTTTTGTAATTTCATATCTTGGCAGCTCAGAGCAACAAATCACAACAGCTAGGTTGTGCCTGCTCAAGTTCAGCATGTCCTTGGTTTGACTCAAAGCTGGATGCCCTTTTGCATTTGAAGATATACAAATTCTACAGCTGTCAGAAATTTGAAAGTTCAAAGCAGGCTTACAACACAGAGATGCAGCAGTGTAACATAGTTCATAAAGTTAAACTTACTAATAAATCCGAGTATTTCCTTCATGCAATGAGCTTGAATGTCAGAAATTACTATGGCCTTTCACAGGACAGATTTAAGACATTTCTGATTTCAATGCAAATGTACACTGAAGGGTCCTACGTATTCATTATTCTGACCTGACAATGGAGATGGAGCAATTTAAGAATTTACATATAAAGTACAATTTACATATGAAGTCTGCAATAAACCAGCCCATGCAGACACATAGACTGCAGCAGCCTTAATCTGGCCCTGGTCTTTCAATATCTGGATTATGCAAAATGGCTGCCAAGTGATCTTGTCATATAGAATGATATACCACATATGCTCCACATGGAAATGTATAAACAGGTGCGTTTGGAGAATTTTGAAGATCTTATGGCCTAATGGTACCTCAAAGACAGAACTGTAGCTGCATGCATAAGAGAAACCAGTGCCAGTGCAAATCATACTGCAGAAATAGATGTGGATTGAACAAACACTGACAAAGGATCCCCCTGCCATACAGAAACAATCTGCAAGTTGGAACCCCCAAGAACAACACAGAACAGTCGGAAAAAACCTGAAGGATAATGATAGAGGAGGAAGCTCAAACAGTGGGAAAGACTTGGACAAAGGTCAAGGCAACAGCTGTAAACAAAGTCTGTTGGCGTAGTTTCATGGATACTGTTAACTCTGAAGCACAGTAAAAGGAAATTGGATGACATGACTGTTTGACATGGAAAAAATGGGGAAATGAACACAGACCCACTTCCCCAAATGTCGAACACCTGGCAAATGCATACTATCAAACTTTGGAGCAGAAAGTGGCATAAGAGACTTATGAGGTAATGTAGAAATCTATCTGTATGCACCAACAAACTTTTTTTTCAATCCATGGAACAATGTGAAATTACCATTCAGTTAAAATTTTATAAGTACAGACACTGAGAAGAACATTTATCTTGCAGAATCTTCTTCTAAAGACAGGTGCTATATAAATTTCATAAACCCAAACCAGTCACCTTCTAGAGATAGGTACTACCTAAATTTCACAAATCTAGATCAGTCACCTTTTAGAGACAGGCATTATCAGAATTTCATTAAGTCACATTGGTGAATTTCTATGTACAGGTGCTATTTTAATTTCACAGTCACATCAGTTACCTCAATATTCTGAACCTAGCAGCTTAACAAATTTTATGTTTTGTTAACTGTGCATCCTTGTATAATCTTGTAAATGAAGCCAACTTGGTGCACAATTCCTCTTAGTATGTTTATTTCTTTTCTCTACATGCTTCAGGCTACTATGGGTCCATCATCAGAAGAAATAACTGTATCCATGTGACACTTGATATTTGTCACTCTGTGTGGATGACTGTCTGGTATGCAGGGTGGAATTCCACCCTGCATACCAGACAGTCATCCACACAAAGTGACAAATACCAAGTGTTGCACAGATACAGTTATTTATCTTGATGACGGCCACATAGCCTGAAGCAAGTAGGGAAAAGAAATAAACATACTAAGAGGAATTGTGCACCAATTGTCTTTACTTACAAGATTACACAACCTAACAAACCTTCGACATTCACTGTAAGACCATAAATTACTAATAATTCTTGACACAAAGTAAGCCAAATTTACACTGACATTTTGAAGTCTTTCAAAGGGTGAAGCATTTAAGTGGATCTTACTTACTGTTACATTTTATTGCATGAACTGTGACTGCCACACCAAGAGTGCCATACTGTCACAAGTCAACAGCGTTCTGTGACACTTCCTTTGTGATCTACATACATTACTTACTCTTTGCAGGCATCATTACTATAAGATGAATCTTATTTTCACTAAAAGATACATCCTGAGAACTGTGCTCTTCTGGGCTATTAGCAGCAAGTAGTAGTAATTCCTTACTGATGTTCTGGGACAACATAAAGGTTCCATCTTCAAGGGTCAAGAATCTTGTATATATATACATGCACATACAAGAATGATTTTGTTTACAATAAACACAAGGACTACAAGAACAATGGAAGTACAACAACCAAACATGGAAGTATGAGCTTCACACATGGGAGAAAGCCCCTCAAATTCCATGATGGTTTTCTTTTGGGTTTACATGTAGTGCCTTAAATGCATATTAGACATTTCAGAAAAACATACTGCCTCCATGTTCAGTGCAAGTGAATCTGGTTCAGGTGTATGCCAAAGTGGTTGGAGAGAAAGGAATATGTGGATTATATGGGAAATTACACACATTTCATTTTCTCAATGTCAGCATCCACCTGCATCACATTCAGTCATCCTTCTGCGGAAGGCAGTACATTCCTCTGAAACATGGAACACATACCTACAAAATGGTGGAGAAATTTATCAACAATCACTATGAAAACATGAAAAATTATATCCGTGGAACATGTAGAAAGGAAGGCTGGGTGGGGGGGGAGTGGTTTCAGAGCCAATGTGGTCATGTTGATAGAGAAAAAAATTCCTGCCTGTGGAAAGAACAAAACCCTGGAATGCCAATCCATTTTTACTGTCTGAGTTACACCGGCTCCAGAACACAATGATAATAGCTGATGCATGGAAGTTGTTGTGGCCATCTGTTATTAAGAAATGTAAGCCTATGGCAGTCAAAAAAATCAAACACTAGCGACCTGTATGTTGTTGTCACAGTATAGAAGGTTCCAGTTGCAGTGTAATAAAGCATACACAGGCATACTCTTATGTTGTGGTATTAGTGATTTAAAAAGAAACACATTTGAAAATCAGTAGAACAGATGACAAAATATATTTTTTAAGAAAAACATATATGTCATACTGACATAAATATCTGCATATGAATAAAAATTCACAAGTTAATCATGTAACATTGGGCTTGAATACCATGAAGTTACACTTCTTGTGCACTAACTATATCAAACATGAATTCTCCAGAGCATAACTTGAAGAGGAGAACACTACAAGTAACTGGCCAGTGCAGTACAACATACAAATCCCGTGAATAGAAACTAAAAATACTCATTTGAAACATGTAGCAGCTTTAGTACATTATTTAGCAAGAAATCCTATACAATTAATCCTTCATTTCCAAAGAACAGGCACACTTGAATAAGAGCTATGACATCTGTAACATTCTGACTATGATGGAAATAAATATTATGTCTCAGTCTTTACTATATTCCTCACTCCTCTTCCAAGTCAACTGAATAATGAGCTTTTTTAACAGGGATTCTTCAACAGCACAGTACACATTACATAGAATCAAATAGTAATATGACTGTGGAAGGAACAGATTGTGGTCTTGTGTCTTAAGAAATACCCTGGCTTCAGCTTCCACACATTGACAGAGTTCACAGAAACCTCAGTCAAAAATCCTTGTAATGGGCCAGATTTAAAAAAATGGGCTACAAAGTATAAAACAGAATTTTGATCCCTCACACAAGCTAACATCAACTTCTTGACAACTTGCCTGATATAATATAGCAAAGTAAATGGCCCAACTGTGCTTAATTAAGAACCATTCCACAAACATGTATATGTAAGTGGAGGCAGAACACATGGTACTTACAAAAACAAAGTGTGAGGAGCTCCTATGTACATGTATTGAATGTGTTGCTGCCTGGCTTAGTAAACATTGCAACACTAAAAAAAACACCTTCTGCAAGTAAGCAATGCTATCTGCATTTTGAAATGTAAAGTTTCTACGCAGAGGAAAAATATACCAGTAACAGAAACTGATAGCTATATAATTACAGGCAGCATATATTTTGGCATGCAGTGTACCACAACACAAACTTACCAGACACAAATATAAGTATGCCACAAACTAGAACTGAACTGTCTCTTTAAATCATATTTGAAGTTTATTGTTTAACTTTCCTGCAGAATAAACATGACATGAAAGAACAGTGTTCAATTCACAGCACGGACAAGAGATTTTCCTCTTGTGCACAATGTCCAGACCATCTCTGAAGCCCACCCAGCTTCCTACCACACATGCACCACTGGCTCCTTCACCAAGGGTAAAGTAATTAATTTTTGAAACTAACGACTCACCTCCAGATTGTGTCCAGAGTAAGAAGAATAGCTCTGCACCCCCCAACCCCCCCCAGTCTTCATGGCATCATGTGTAATGAAGCATATGTTCAAATTTAACTTTTATTGTATACAACTGCTACATTGTACAATTAAAAGCTCCTTTCCTTGCAGAAAGTACAGGAATCAGGCTAGTGTACATGTTCCTGCAGCAATGCTGATGAAGTCTCCCATCAACCGGGATATGACATACATGTACTGCCTCCATCTTAGAGATAGTTCAGTGGGACAGGAAGAGAGGAACTACTTTAGAAAATATCATTATGTAATAATTGATACAAGATGCTCTACTGACTTCATAAATGCAAGTGATTTATTGCATCATGTAAAATACAAGTTAACACAACAACAGCATTTGAAGACAAGATAATTCAAAGACAACTGAAGGCATTTTAAGAGTGACATATGCCTTTTAACCTATGACCCAAATTAAGCACTGGATACTAGACTGTCCATTAAGTGTACGCACAGTGACAGACATGGAATATGTGAAGTGAGTGGATGAAGTTAAAACAATATGGAAGCTCAATGAATAACACCAAGTTAGGCAAGCATTTCTTATATCAACTTATTAGAAGCAGATTTAGAATTGAGACTACATCTGGAATATGCAAACTTACAAAAATATGCTGAGGAAATGCTGAATTATATCAAAAGAAAAGGTACAAAATTTCAGGCAATAAACAGACTATGTATACCATGATACTGAGGGCTATAAACAGAAATAAAATGGTTATTTTGGCTAGTCCTCTGAAAATGTTGCAGAAGATATCATATCTCATAAACTACATCCACAGTCCTCTAATACTGTGAACCTCAAATGGAAATGTGTCCACCACTATTGAATAGCACACACTTGTAAAGCATACCCAAGAGTGATGTCATTATTGACATCAAATTTATATGCAAAGTTGCACCTAGAGCAATGCACGGTATTCACTCTCAAGAGATACACACTTGTTTCAGCAAGGAAATGTATTTCTTGAATAGTAAAATTAAACATTCTGGGACAGCATGGTAGCTATGATTAATATTCAGTTTACTTGCCAGTTAAAAATACCTTGAATGAATAACCCATGCTGATTGTGACTGCAGTAAAAGTAAACTCAGAGACACTGCACTACACTCAGTCATGGTTCTTGATGTGTGTGTTCAGCAGTGTCTTGGTAACAAATGCCTTGTCACATAATTCACACTTGTATGGTCGCTCCCCCGTGTGGTAGCGCATGTGAATTGAAAGTGTTGAGCACTGTGTAAATCCCTTGCCACATTCTTTGCAGGTATACGGTTTTGCACCTGTGTGAGTGCGTTTGTGAACACTCAGATAGTTTGATGTGTTGAATGCCTTGCCACAAATGTCACACATAAAGGGTTTCTCACCTGTGTGAATACGTCTGTGTGTTTGGAGAGACACCCCACTTGACAATGCCTTCCCACAGATATCACAGATGTAGCTGGCTTCTCCCCTGTGGGACCGCATATGGATCAAAAGTTTGCTCCTAAAGAAAAAGCCTTTCCCACATGTTTCACATGGAAAACGTTTTGCATTTCTCTCTGGGTCATGCAGTTTCCTATGCCGAACGAGATACTGCTTCTCTGGGAATTCCTTTCCACATGTTTCACATTTGTGTTTTTCGCCTCTATGGTACCCACCCAGGTGTCCTTGGTATTCAACGTTCTTATAAAAACCTTTGCCACATAGCTCACACTTAAATCTGTATTCTTGAAAATGTCTCTGTCTGTGGCCTTTCAGATTTGTTGCTGAACCACTTGCATGGCCACAAATATCACAAACATGACTCTTGATCCCTGCATGACGTTTCTTATGAGCTACAAGCTCATGGCTTCTCTTGTATTTCATGTTACACAGGTCACAAGCATATGGACGTTCTGAGGCATGAGATACCATGTGCTTCTTCAGCATGTACATTCTTGGGTATGCCTTCTGACAAACTGTGCACTGAAATTTTTTTGGAACTGCATGCAGTTTCATGTGGATATCCAATGCATACTGACTCTTGTATATCTCTCTACACACTGAACAAGGGAAAGTCCCTGAACTAAACTGATGTGTATTTCCTGAAGCCAAACTGTGAACATTCTGTACAATTATAGTAGATTTCATGGAGTCTTCTTTTTGTATAGGACTGCTGTCAGGCATTCCTATAAGAATGACACCATCGGGTATCCACCTAGAAAGAAGATAGATATATTACCATGGTGTTATTCAATCTGTCATACATTACATCAAAATTCTTCAACCAGTGATCTGTTTGGCATTATTTATACAAGCACAAGGAACACTGAAATTAATGGCGTATTTTATTTTAAACAGGCCACTCTGTAATCGACTACCAACTGGTAAGTGACAGAAACACTGTTAGTGGCCAAATATCTGTATTAAGAGCATTATTTCAGAAAGG
>Ga0123353_10017336_pt1 | contig 10581 bp, 11 predicted proteins | sample TergutLab28metaG_3_FD_92763 | JGI IMG/M metagenome (GOLD analysis project Ga0123353, IMG submission 92763) | Labiotermes labralis P3 segment gut microbial communities from Petit-Saut dam, French Guiana - Lab288 P3 | ecosystem: Host-associated > Arthropoda: Insects > Digestive system > Gut ... | reverse complement strand
GCAGTTCTCCGGGGGCGAGCTGTCGGCGTTGTCGGTGTCCCGCTGCGGAAGTTCCAGGCCCGTATCGGCGAAGTTCTCCGCCTTGGAAATGGCCTCCTGGATGTACCGGGGCAACTCCTTGAAGACGGCATAGGTCGCCGGATCCTCCATGTCGAAGTAGAAGGTCTGCGCGGGTTTGACGCGGGGCGTACCCTTCTGGAGCTTCATGACGGAATCCACCACGGCATAGGGGCCGCGGTCGCCGGATTTGTGGATCAGCAGCAGCTGGCAGTTGGCGCCGCAGAGCTTGCTCAGGTCGAAACCATCCTCCAGCTCCTCGTCGGTAAGGGGTTTGCCGCGCCAGGACTGCAGGTGCTTGAACAGGTTGCTGCGCTCATCCAGGGACAGGGTGTAATCCTTGCTGATCTGGCGGGGGCGTTCCTCTTCGCCGATCATCACGGTCTCGCCCACGACTTCCCAAAGGAGCCTCACCTTGCGGGCCGTTCTTTTGAAGGCCGGGAGGTACTGGAAGCCAAGGTCAACGACCATGGTGCACACGGCGTGGTATACGTCAGGCGCCAGCGGGGGGATGCGGACTTTCTGTAGTCCTGCGGTTGCTTTCATTTTGGTCATCCTTTCGTTTTTTGGTTGTATTGTTATGGGTTGTGCGTGTGGTAGCTGCGGGCTATTCCGCCTTTGCGATGGCGATCATCTCTGCCATGGCGTTCATCAGGGCCTCCGCGTAAATCCTGTATTCCTCTAAGAGGTACTGCAGGTTTTCCGCGCTAAGAAGGGCGATATTGTCCGCGACTATAATCTCGAAGTCATCGCTGTCAACCGAATCATAGGGAACGCTCAGAAAGCCTTCCTGCACAGGCACGATGAAGAAGCCGGGGAAGCAGTCGCTGCAGTGCTGATAGTTCCAGACAGGGTCCAGACCGAGCTCCTCCTCGTACCGGGTACGAATATCCGACAGGCTGGAGTAGTGCTCGCCGTGGGTTTTCAGGTAGTCTACGACCTGATCTTTTGTCATCAGCTTGCTTTTTTCAATTTGATGTCCCATGAACATCATGTTTCCACCCCCTCCTCGAAATCAATCAGCGAGTGTTCGCTGGCGATGTCGTTGATGAGGGCTTTCATGGCATCATAGGCTTCAGGGGATTCCTGTTTCGCGCCGTCTAAATCCAGCACATATGCGCAGAGGCTTGGATGGCCGGCATAAACGGATTCTACCATGCCGTTTTCGACGATGATGTAAACGTCATTCATATGCATTTTCCTTTCTCGTTGTTATATTGATACGGAGCTTGCGCCCCGGCAATCAGGTCGGGAGGCCTAGAACACCACAACGAATCTTTGGATTCGCCGGGGCTTCGTTTGCGGCCATCTATGCAAAAAGCGCACAGGCAACAGATGTTGCTTGTGCGCATAATTGGCTCGGAAATGAAAAAAGAGCGCGCAAAGGCAGAATATGCCCTTGTGCGCTCTGTAACTCGGAAGGTTGTGTCTAAGACTCGGAAACTTTACGAGGCCATTATAGCACACTGAATTGGGAAATGCAAGCTAAAATTCTTCGCCGACACGGCAATCTAATCTTCAACGAAGCAACTCAAGAAAGCGATCAAATGGTTAGGGTCAAATAGGTTGCGCTTAAAAACGCCGGAGGTGGGGATTTTGAGGCCTAGCCGCTCTTTGTAGAGTTTGGCAAGGTTGAGCGCGATTTTCCGCAGCAGATTGAAGGATTTTTGCACATCCATATCCCAAACGCGGGTTTTGTCTTCGGCGAAATGCACGTCCAGCAGCCAGTGCATGGCCTCGACGCCCCATTCCAGGCGTGCGTGACGCAGCAAATCTTCCGCACGCAGCGCCGCGCTGGAAATGTAGTAATGCCAGTTGCTCGATTTGTGGCCGTTCTTCTCGAACTGCGTGTGAATCGCGCCCACGCACGCAAGCCCAGCCCATTCCTCGCGGTTCTCCAGCCAGTCGATTTCCGTTGATACATAAGCGCTTCGCCTCTCAATCCGTCCCCCGTTTTTTTCAAGGCTTACGGCTTTTTCCAGCTTTTCTTCCGCAACGTAAAGCTTGATGTCCTCTTTCAGCGTGGGTTGATTATCTTTGACACAAAGAAGATAATCCGCTCCCGCAGCCACCACCGCTTTTGCTGAGTTGCGATTACAGTGCAGCGCGTCGGCAACCACCATGGCTCCCGCAACGTCAAGCATATCAAGCAATTCGCGAAAAGCAGTGATCTCGCCCATTTTGGTGTCGCATTCGCGTGAGCCGATTACCAAACCCAATTCCGATACGATCGCGCTGGCGATATGAAGCGCATTCCCGTCTTTTGCGAGCTTGTCTGTTGAGCAAATGGTTTTTCCGTCAATCGCGATGGTTTTCTTCGCGTTCCCGCCCCAAAACACCTTTTGCATCCACTGGATGAACGATTGATTGAATTTTTCTACGTTCACACAAGCCAAAATATTGTAAAGCTGCGCCCGGCAAGGGAAGCGTTCCATCCCGAATTCTGTGCTCAAAAAATTTCGCACTGGCGCTGCCTTTGACCATTCGTGGATATCGCTTACGTTTTGCAGTCCGCATAATAGCCCGCACACCACTATTGTCAGCACATCGCTGACGCTGAACCAGTATCCTTTGAACCCTGATGCCTCGTCCACTTCTTCCATCTGCTTTTGCAGTTCTTCAAACAGGCTTATTTCTATCACCCTGTTTTATTTTACCACTGCGTTAGCGCATTAGCAAGCGGAAGATTAGATTCACGTGTCTTCGCCGAAAGCAAGTTTTATGAGGGAATCCAACCCCCAGCCGCTCAATGCCATGAGGATGCCCTCCGGGTTTTTGTCTATGTAGGCCTGGATGAGGTCGCGGATCGCCCGATGTGGTTTGTGGGTATCAGAGGTAATCGGTTGCGCTATTTCTCCCGCCAGAGCCTCGCAGGCAGAGCGGTCGGTTTTGAGCAGTTCCAGCCGCTTAGGCAAATCATTCTCAGTTCCGACCAGGCCACGGAAAACCTCTTGGAATTGCTGCGCGTGGCTTTTGGTTTTCGTTGTACTCATGCTGCTGCCCTCGCATCCTCCGCGAAGCGAACCGGGAGCTCCGTGTAGCCGCCGGGCACATAATCGATGTATTCCACCCAATCGAATGCCCACGTGCCTACGTGCTCGATGCCGCTGTGACCTTCAAAGAAGTCGCCGCCTCCGCGCCCATTGCCGCAGGCAGTGAGCAAAGGCAGCGGGCTCAGACACCAGCCTTCCGCATCAATTGATCTGCGGATGTAGTCCGCTATGTCTATATAGAGCGATTGGCTATGGTTGAGCAGAAACATATGCTTGGTGTAATACATCAGACATTCAAGATCTTGCCTGAAGAACGCGCTGTTCTTTATGGAAGGCACATCGCTCTCGCCCTGCGCGATTTCATACAGCGCCGCGAATTCGCGGAACGGCAGCGCCCGGGCATAGGCGTCCTCCTCTGGGGCGTATGGCCTCAACGAATAGTCGCCAATCCAGGCTACCCTGCGGCGTTGGTTACGAATCAGCGAATACGCCGCATTGACAAAAGGATTGCTGATCCATGAATGCTCAGTAAGTTTTGCATAGCTATCAAAATCGTGTGGCGATAGCTTTGCAACATTGTTTAGCTCATCAATGACGAGCGCGTGATAGTATTGTCCCATAGTTTTTGTCCTTTCTTTTTGAAGAATTGGGGCGCCGATTTCTCAGCGCCCCGTGTTGTTATGCCGCCAAGCAGAGATCCAATAGAGCAGCACCTCCTTACCCAGCGAATCTTCGCCCGACGGTTCAGGCCAGAGCGGATTCACCTCGTAGCATTTACCGCGGCGAAACAACCCAGCGCCAGATTATTGAATCCTCGCCCCTCATTTCGATGAAACTGCCGTTGCGGACAAACGGTGCAATTTCCTGGAACATCTCATACTCGCAGTGCAGCTTTTCGGCGCAGAACTCCACACCGTCGATGTTGCCCCCACTGTCAAACGAGGGCTGGTAGTGATAGTCCATCATCAGATCAGCCACTGGGTCGGCAGCTTGCGCGTCCACAAAGAACTGGCTGGCCTGCTGTTGAATGCAATACCCCATTTTCATTCCCTTTCTTTTTTGGAATTGGTATTGTCACGGAGCTTGTGCTCCGGGAGTTTGGTTTGGCGGCTCCCAGGAAGGAGCCGATCTATATGCAAAAAGAGCCCACTTCGAGCGTTCGCCCGTTGTGAACTCTTTTATAAAATGCAAAAAACGCCCAAAGTCATAGACTTAGGGCGTGTGTAACTCGGAAAATTGTGCTAAGCTCGGATACTTTACGATAGTAGTATAGCACAGTGCATGGGGAAATGCAAGTGTTTTTTACGCAAGCACACGTGCATCAAGGTAAAGCGATTTCTCATAGGGAGACGCACATCCCATGTGTCTCTACACTCTTGACTTGCCTTTTTCCGTGTTGGTAGAGACGCACGGCAGAAACTTTTGGAGCCTCAATACTGCCTCGATAATTTCCCCTCCGCCTCCTCGCGGGTGATCAGGCCCGCGTTGCAGTCGGACATCACCTGCACGTCCTTGTCGTTGAGCTTGTAGAACCACAGCAGCGCCAGCATCAGCACGCCGCCGATGGCGGGGACCAGGGCGTAGGCCGTCCACAGGCCGCCAAGGGCCTGCGTCGTCTGCGTCGCGCCCATTTCGGTCAGCGCGGCGAAGCTGTCGGCCTCGTAGGCCTTGAAGCCGAACATGCCGATCAGCGCCAGGCCCAGGGGGGTGGCGATGGAGCCCGTGATCTTGGCGGAGAAGGTCTGCACGGCGAAGGTGATGCCCTTCGCGTCCGTGCCGGACTTAAACTTGCCGTATTCCGCGCAGTCCGGCGTAAACATGAAGGCCAGGAACATCGGGAACGCGAGGGGAATCGCGCGCAGGACGCTCAGCGCCATGAAGAGCGCTGGGCTGGAATAGCCCACAAAGTAGATCACAAAGCCCAGCAGCGTGGCAGCCGCGCTGCCCCAGAAAAACAGCTTGAACTTGTCGATCTTCTTGATCATCCTGGGGATCAGCACCGCCAGGATCACGGCGGGGAACATGATCAGCGCGCCCAGCACCAGGTTGTACATCTCGTTGCCGAACAGGTAATAGGCCACGAACATGCCCAGGCCGTTGGCGGTGTTCAGGCAGCCGTTGAGCACATACGCGCCGTAGAAAATCAGCAGGTACTTGTTCTTGCCCAGATAGCGGAACATCTCGCGGAAGGTAAAGCTTTCTTCTTTTTCGCTTTCGTCATAGTTGCGCTCCTTCCCCCGGAAGCTGATGGGCGCCATGGTAAGCAACGCGATCACGGAGCAGATGAGGGCCGTCATCGTGTAGGACAGGCCCACCGTCTGGCTCACCAGGAAGGTCCCCAGGCCGTAGGCCACGACAACGCCGCCGCCCACATAGAGCTTGGCGTAGGACATGATCGCCGTGCGCTCCTCCAGGTTACTGGTCATGGTTGTAACAAGGCCATAGATCGGAATGTCGCACAGGGTATAGGCGGTGTCCCACAGGACATAGGCTACTGTCAGCCAGACAAGCTTTACTCCGGTGGACAGATTCGGGATCGCGAACATGAACACAGTCGCGAGCGGGATAAACGGCAGCGATATCTTCAGCCAGGGAACGAATTTTCCCTTCTTAAATTTTATTTTATCAAAAATTCCGCCAAATACGACGTCGTTGATGGCATCCCAGCCTTTGATGACCAACAGCACCGGCGCCGCCATCACAGGGCTGATCCCCTGCATCGTCAGATATACCGCCAGAAAAGTCGTCACCAGCGCGTAGATAATGTTCTGCCCAAACAGATACAGGCCATAGTCCCGCCGCTCGCTTTTTGTGGTCATCCAGCCTTCCATTGGTATTCCCCCGATCACTTATATTTTATATGTTGATTTGACCGCTAATTTCAGCACGACGTCCGCCGTCCCGGGGATAAAATACCAAGTTATCCGCAGCGGGCCGGTGGCATCCTGCGTGAAAGAAATTTCCGCCGATTGGATCGCGCCGCTCTCCAGGTCGATAGTCACAGCCAGTTTGCCATTGCTCAACGAAAATTTGTCGATGGACACCGTGTAGGATTGCCCCTCGGCCGCCAGCCCCAGCAGCGTGTCGATTTCGGGAAATGTGACAAGGCTGGAGTAGCCCGCATAGCCGTTTTGCATGGACTGACCCGCCGTGGCGGGCTTTAAACTCATTTCGTATGTTGCCAGTTTTCCATTTTGACCCTTTAGCACAACAGAGTTCACCTGCGCGTCCGTCAGCTTCACCAGGTCGTGCGCCTTGCGCTGGTTGTCCCGATAATAGCGGTATGGCTCGTTGATAGCATCCAGCATATCCATGTCGTCCTGCTTCAGCCCGGCCAACTTGACGCCCACAAACATGGCAACCAGGATGTCATAGCTGTACAGCGTTTTGTTCAGGCCGCTTGATTTCCCGAGGGCGTCGTTGTACAGGGCAAGTATCTCCGCTTTGCCTGTCGGCGCCTGCAGATCCGTGCCTTCGCCCGTGCTGCCGGCGCCTGTCGGGCTGTCGTCAGACGCAGGCTCTGTTGTCGTCTCCTCTGTCTCAAGTGCAATTGTCGTCTCCGGTTCTGTCTGCTGCTGAAATGCTGTTGCAACCTCCAGCCCCGCAGTTTCTTGGTCTTTTGAGTCGCAGGCCGCGAATACAAACACCAACAATCCGGCCAGTGCCAATGCAACGATTCGTTTCATCAATGCCATCTCCTCTACAACTTTCTATGGCTATATTGTACAATATTTTAGTTGACGCGTCAAGCGATTTATGCTACTATAGCGTCAGTAGATTTGGAAGAGGAATATGTATTATGGGAAGACTGCTAAATAAATTTGTACGCTTTGTCATCGCCAAGGCAACGAAAACCGGCCTGGAGCAGGAACTGGATGGCGCCGCCCAAAGCGGGCGGCTGGCCTATGACGCCATTGTTCCCATTGCGCGCCGTGCGGCTGCCGAGGGCATTGTGCTACTGAAAAATGAGAATGTGCTGCCGATCCAAAGCACGGACAAGGTTTCGGTCTTCGGGCGCTGCGCCGTGAATTATCAGCCGGTGGGCTACGGCAGCGGCGGCGATGTGCGCGAGCCTTATGTCGTCAATATCATAGACGGCCTGAAGGAGGTTGGGGTAGCTCTCAACAAAGAGCTGCTGGAATGCTATGACGATTGGCTTGCCAGGCCGAAAAACACGCCAGACGAGGGCTTTTGGGGGCACTGGCCCATGCACTTCCCGGAGATGCCGCTCACACAGGAGCTCGTCGCGAAAGCGGCGCAGAGCAGCGATATGGCTCTGGTGGTGATCGGCCGCGCCGCCGGGGAGGACCGCGAGAACAAGCTGAAGCCTGGCAGCTACTATTTAACAAAGCTTGAACGTCAGATGCTTGATCTGGTCACAGCGCGATTCAGCCGTGTGGCTGTGGTGATGAACTGCGGCAATGTCATCGACATGGCCTGGACGCGGGACTATGGCGATAAAATCGGCGCGATTGTCTACGCCTGGCAGGGCGGTATGGAGGGCGGCAACGCCCTGGCGGACGTCCTGACCGGGCGGGTGAACCCCTGCGGCAAGCTGAGCGACACCATCGCCGTCAGCTATGACGCCCTGCCTTCGGCGCAGTGTTTCGGCAACAGAGAATATAATAATTATGCCGAGGATATCTATGTGGGCTACCGCTGGTTTGAAACCTTCGCGCCCGAAAAGGCGCTGTATCCCTTCGGCTTTGGGCTGTCCTACACGAATTTTGCTACGCAATCTTCAGGCAGCGTCAATGGAACCCAGGTCGAAATCAAAGCAATCGTGAAAAATACCGGGGCGCTGGCGGGCAAGGAAGTCGTGCAGATCTATGTCTCCTGCCCGCAGGGAACGCTGGGCAAGCCCGCCAAAGCCCTCGCGGCCTTCGCGAAGACAAAAGAGCTGCGGCCGGGGGAATCGCAGGAACTCATTTTGAGTTTTGACTTGGCGGAGCTTGCGTCCTACGATGAGAAAAAATCATGTTTCGTGCTGGAAGCGGGGCAGTACAGGATATTTGCCGGAAGCGATGTGCGCTGTGCGCAGGAAATCCTGACGCACACGCTCAGCACAGCCATAATTACACAGCAGCTGAGCGAAGTGATGGCCGTCAAACCGGAGCACGCGTTTGATCGCCTGGTGAATCGAAATGGGAAACCTGTGTATGAACAAGTGCCAACGGCAACAACAGACTTGAAAAAAATAATTCTGGATCATTTGCCAAAGGAAGTCCCGTTCACAGGGGATGTGGGCCTGAAGCTGGCGGACGTGACATCCGGCAAATGTACCCTGGAGCAGTTCGTCGCCCAGCTTTCGCCACAGGAGCTGGACGACATCTCCCACGGGGAGGGCAAGATGAACTCCGCGCTGGGCGTGGCGGGCAACGCGGGCGCGCTGGGCGGCGTGACGGAGTCCCTGCGCGCCAGGGGCATCCCGCCCATCATCGCCACGGACGGCCCCGCGGGAATACGCATCAAACGCACCTGCGCGCTGCTGCCCTGCGGCACCATGCAGGCCTGCACATTCGATCTTGATCTGATCAAAGAGCTTTATAGCGCAATCGCGGAGGAGATGAAGCGCCACGGCTCGCATTTGCTGCTGGCCCCGGGGATGAATATCCATCGCAATCCCCTGTGCGGCCGCAATTTCGAGTATTTTTCGGAAGACCCACTCTTGAGCGGAAAGATGGGCGCCGCCGTCGTCAATGGCTTACAGAAGGCCGGCGTGTCGGCCTCGCCAAAGCACTTTGCGTGCAACAACCAGGAGACCAACCGCAACAGGAACGACTCCCGTGTCAGTGAGCGTGCTCTTCGGGAAATATATTTGAAGGGCTTCGAGATCATGGTGAAGAAGAGCGCCCCGCACGCCGTCATGACAAGCTACAACAAGATCAACGGCGTGTGGAGCCATTACAATTATGAACTGGCCACGACGATTTTGCGGAAGGAGTGGGGCTATAATGGCCTCGTGATCACCGACTGGTGGATGCAAAAGAGCGCCTCGCCGGAATTCCCGCAGCTGAAGAACGACGCCTACCGCCTGCGGGCGCAGGTTGACGTGCTGATGCCGGGCGGCGACGGCCCCTTCGGCAGTTCCAAGGTGGGGCGCGCGCTGCTGGATACCTATTGCAAGCCGGGCGGCATCACGCTGGGCGAGATGCAGAGCACGGCGGCGAATGTGCTGCGCTTCGCACTGGCAACTATGTAAAAAGAAGCGCGGATGACGTTGTCGTAAATACGCCGGTGACGATGAACATGACGGAGACGCACATGCCGCGCACCATGAATGTGATCCCCGCGAGGAGGCCGCCGCAAGATAAAGTTTTTGCGAATCGTATCATTTGCAAACCTGTCAATAAATCTGGTTTGACCTCATTTCGCTTATCATGCAGAGGCGTGGCCAAAAACTACCCTGACCGTCGTCCCCTTCCCGGGTGTGCTATTGAGTTCCACCGTGCCATCGTGTACCGCGGCGATATGCTTGACGATCGACAGCCCCAGGCCGGTGCCGCCTGTCTTTTTTGAGCGGGACTTGTCTACGCGATAGAAGCGTTCCAATACGCGATCCTGGTGCTTGGGTGGTATGCCGATGCCCGTGTCGGAGACCTCGATAATCGTTCGGCCATCATGCTGGGATACAATAACCTGCGCGCTGCCGCCGGGGCGGTTGTATTTGACGCTGTTGTCCAAGAGGTTGTACAGCAAGTCGTACAGCAGGGAGCGGTTGCCCTTCAGCAGGGTTTCCGGCGCGTCCAAGCGAAGGCTCACGCCGTGTTCCTGCGCCTTGAACGTCAGCGCCTCCTTCACTGCAACGGCTACTTCACCCAGATCGACCGGCTCGGTGTAAGGCAGGCGCTCGGTTTCGTCCAGCTGGGACAGCATGATAATGTCGTCAACCAGTTGGATCATCTGTTCGGCCTCGCAGCGGATTCTTTCGATAAACCGGCGGGTATCCTCGGGCCGCGCCATCCCGCTGGACAGCATTTCGGCGTAACCCAAAATACCTGTGAGGGGCGTTTTGAGCTCATGGGACACATTGGCGGAAAATTGCCGCCTCACTTTCTCATGGTCGTTGCTGTGATCCGGCAGCTCCGTATGCGTCATTGGGGATCAACCTCCATTTTATAGCCAACACTGCGCACCGTTTTGATGTGCTCCCCGGCGAGCCCGAGCTTCTGCCGCAGGGCCTTGATGTGCATGTCCACCGTGCGGCTCTCCAGGTCGGCGTCCGGACCCCAGATCTGCTCCATCAGGCGGTCACGGGACAGCACAAAGCCCGCGTTGAGCATCAGCGAGTGAAGTAGCTCGAATTCCGTAAAGGTCAGCATGACGCGCTGATCATTAACTGTCACCTGGCGTTGCGCCATGCTGAGCGTGATGCTGCCCACCGAGAGCGAACGACCGACACCTTCGTCACAGCGGCGCAGCAAAGCCTTGATGCGGGAAATCAGCTCCAGCACGGAAAAGGGCTTGGAGATATAGTCGTCCGCGCCGAGGTCCAGGCCTTTGACCCGGTCGAGCTCCGCGCTCTTGGCGG
>Ga0123353_10017335_pt1 | contig 10581 bp, 4 predicted proteins | sample TergutLab28metaG_3_FD_92763 | JGI IMG/M metagenome (GOLD analysis project Ga0123353, IMG submission 92763) | Labiotermes labralis P3 segment gut microbial communities from Petit-Saut dam, French Guiana - Lab288 P3 | ecosystem: Host-associated > Arthropoda: Insects > Digestive system > Gut ... | reverse complement strand
TTGTGAGTGCGGTAATGAACCTTCGGGTTCCGTGAAATGCGGGGAATTTCTTGACTAGCTGCAAACCAGTTAGCTTCTCAAGAAGGACTCTGCACCATGGAGTAAGTAAGTAAGTATAAACAAGAAGAATTAGATGTGAGAGAACGTAATACGTACATTTTTTTTGTGGAAAGTAAAGGAAAAAAGAACAATTGGAAGATCTAGATTTAGATGGAGTAATATGAAAATCGTGCTTAAAGAAACAGGAAAGGAGCTGTGTCCTTGATTCTTCAGACTCAGAACGGGGTCCAGAGGCCACCTGCTGTGACAACGGCACTGAAATGTTGAGTTCCATGAAGTGCGGGGAAATTCTGCAATATCTGAAGTGCTGTAGGTTCTGTAGAGGATTTTGTTGCATGGACTTGGTTAGGTAGCTAGTTAGGTTAGGTTAGGTTAGGTAGCTAATTATTTATATAAGGCGTTTATAGGTTTCGAGAAAGCTCAAGCAGCGTAACAAGTAGGTTACGTATTGCAGGAGTGAGAAATTGGGGACAGATTCCTGCAGTGACAAACACATTTCTGTTCTCCATGCTGCACAGATACAAATTAGCGTCACCCAAAGTTCGTACAATGCTTATCGAGGAGTATTTTTCTCCGAGGGCTAAATGGCTGGGGTGTGATAGTGGTCTTTATTTAGTGCCTAGATTAAGAATACGTGGAGATAATTTGGAAGGCCACCTTACGTCTGCCAGCCGTTATTCTCAACTGAGCACTGTGATCAAGGTACCATATTATTGAAAATTATTGAAAGATTGAAGTCGCTGATGGTGATGGCTGTTTGTTTACGACATATCCGCACATAGTTTAATGAAAAGCGATCTTCTGCAAGATTTTTATGCTGTAGTTTCCTTTTGGCTGTATTTATTGCGCACAACTTGTGGATTTGTAAATAGCTTTCAAAGTCGAAGAAGAACTATGTGAACACCTCTTAGCTACTGAAGGACCCTTATCAAGTGGAGTTAATGGGATAATGCATCTCAAGTATATGCTGTGATGGTGTGGGTGAATCTTACATTGGTTAATTAAATGAAGTGGATGTAGATGTCACGTTGAGCGGCTTAAGTGGATTCGGTGACAAACGCTGTATCGACGCCAATACTTTTCTGTTGTGAAGAATATTAACATAGGCTGTATTTCATCTCATTAACATTTCAAGGTCACATGAAAGACACGGGCTACTGAAGTGTTCCTTTCCAGTTGAGTACACGAGGGAGGCTAGCGGGCAAATTTTTCCAAAAATAGAGAAAAACGAAGGACTGGTGCACGTCTGGAAAAATTAGAGTCTCAAGAGATAAGATTTCAAATATGTTTTTAAAATGGCGCATATCCACTTCTTCAAATTGTGTGTTTTTTCGAACATTATACTTTTCCACTGTATAGAATTTACATACTTGCAGTGTTGTCGTTAAATGCACAATCATTATGTATACCGTAATTACACGCGTCTGCTACCTTGTGGATATTTTCACTGAGCCGCCTGTATGTACTGTGTCCACGTTACTTAGATCCGATGGTTGGATGATTCGTGAATTGGACAGAATCTTGCAGGACTCGATCGTGGCATGATCTAGATATCTCGGCATACGCCTGGACAGACTGATGAAAAATGGAAAAGCCTAAATTACGATAATCTATGTCCCAGCCGAGTTTTCAACAGGGTACTGCCCGATTGCAAGTTTAGAGCCTTACCGCTACGGTAACCTGCTCGTCAGTGTAGCTATTTGGTGAAAGTGAGTGGTTAATTTCACGCCTCGGCCGCTTTCCTTGGAAAAAAAACTTGGCGCACATTGAATTCGTGGCTGCGTGGGCAACAAAACTGGCATAAATATTTCGGAGAAGAAAAAATCTTTCGGGAATTCCCCGTTTCGAATTTCGGCCACTAAGCCGGCAAACCGTATCTCGTAATTCTGAAATTTTGTTACTGCATGTAGGCAAATGCTGCTCTGTATTGTATTTTGCATCCAATCACTGTCTCTCCTATCAACATACACTTCTACTCTTAAATAACACAATTTTTCCTCAATTTCACACCGTGCAATAAGCGTAGTCTTACAGTCCAAGGGTTAATAAATGTACGTGAATAAAAACACGCTATTATTGACAGAAACTAAGCCAAAGAACCGAGTGATAATACGTCTCCTCACTGCTCTGTGACGTATTTCTACGCAACTGGACACAGTTTCATGCAGACTGGTGCATTCGATTTTCAGACTGACAGCTGTATGTTGATTACTGCATATTTACACGGGCAGTCTGTGTGTAGTCACGCACCCTAGGAAAATAAGCTTCGAGAGTCAAACCCCGTCGTACTGATAGGCGCTAGGAGCGTGGTGGCGCATGGCAGCCAGCTGTCCTACTCTCCAAAGGGGCAGGCGAGGGAGGCAGCTGAGTTCTGTACAGAGCCCGGGTCTGACGGGCGCGGACTCATCGCCGTCCTCGGTAGACGTCGGTGGCGTCGGATCATCCAGGGCGACGCCCGCATTGTTCAAGGGTGGATCCACGGTCGGAAAAATCGCAAAAAAAAACTTTTGAGTTTATGGTCTTAATAAACGCTAGAACTTGTGTTCTGTATTTGATAATTATAGGCGATATTTAAAATAATTAAATTCGGCTACAACAAATTGATCTTAAAACTGACAAAGTGTCACACTGTGTTCCATTGAAACAGTCATTTTAAGTACGCTGAGAGTAAGTAAACTTCTTCGAGATTGCCACTTGCATGCGATTGGAGTTCTAAATCGAGGTGTGTGTGTGAGAAAGTCGAAAGTGATTTTGCGCCGTGTTTTATAAATAATATTCCCTGTTCAAAAGTAATTTATTGTGTATAAGCAGTTGAGGAGGCTAGAGGCTAGTGCATATTGAACTAGTAAAAACTTCGTGATTATGAAAATATTAAATAATTTCTTTCTTAAATATGTTATTTCCTTCAGTGCAACTGAACACTAGCAGCTTTTATAACGTTATTGTTCTATTTGCTGCAGTCAGAATTCTGGTTACTTTGTATAGTGATTGAAAATTTGATGGACTTTATGTGACTAAAATTGCTTTTATTGGTGAGGCAGTTATGTTCAATGAAAGGAAATTATCTACAAGTGATGTGTCACAGTGCTTGTATGACCACGAATGAAAACCTGATTGACAAGTAAATTATACACAACAAAGTGGTGATTTTGAAACACTCAGCACAGTGAATACCTTGTCTTAGTGTAAATTTTGTTGTAATATTTGTTTTTCTTTCCGTTGAAGATAACCTTCAAAGTAATGTGACGTGGGAGTGGTTTTTGGACACTGCTGAGGAAAGGATGGAACTTTTATTCTTTCGATGCAAAGGTAAGTTAATGATATTTTACTATTTGGAAAACCTCAGATTTTGTATTACATTACACTGAGTAAATGACCTTATCTTATTGAATTTTTAAGAAATATATTTCTTTGCAAGTATAGTAATTATAGGACGCATTGCATACGGAATCTTACTCTACGAATGTATCGATGTCAAATAGACGAAGTAATACGAGAGTAATTTAATGTCTCATGATTGGCGAGGCACATCTATTTTAATTTGTGTAAGAATAGATTCAAGTAATACGCTGTGAATGATAAAGAAAACTAGGAAACTAAAGCACAGCCAATACCGAATATATTAATATCTAAGTTCATGCAAATGCTTTTATTTCAACCAACCCTTAAAGCTTTGGTGCTAAGACTTACCCAAGGTCCACACAAAATGTTTTTAAGCCATAAACTCCAGGTAACAAAGTTCGTTTAAAATATTATTAAACACTTCTGTTTTACATCATTTCAAAACAAGTGTTTTTTTGTGTATAATATTCTAAATACTTATAACTCATAAATCCGTCCGTACATTTCTTTTACCAAATCTTGCGGTTCGAAACAAAATATTTTACCTGACGGTTTCTTTCATGTATTGGGGATTTTCAAAGTTTTGATTTTCTTTCTTTCTAATTTGTTTTTTCTCGAGACGTAATATTACACATCGCTGAAAGTACGTAGATCTGTGAACATTGTATTTCACATTAGGTTAGTTGGTGATGTTCCATAAGCAAATTAAAACTGTCTGATTTATTTGCTAAATTGTTGTAATAACTTTGGCAGTATTAGATGTAACGAATTGCTTTCGCGTATTTTCCTTTAGTTCCAGTTTAGTTAGCTAGAAGAATACTTCATCCTGCGACGTGCCGTCCTGAAGTTTCTTTTTTGTTTCCTACTGAATGTTTATTCTGCCTTCGTTCTCTACATTTTCGTGAATAATGTTTAATCAATTTAATCACGAATTTTCCGCAATAAATACTGCAGCATTTAGTTCCTACCTTATAGAAAGCATTTCAGTCAGTTAATGCGATTTAGAAAAATAATCCTTAATTACTCTTAGAATTACATGAACCAAAAGAATGCCCCCTGTCAGCTGGGCGCATTGCTTCTAGATGTTAAATTGAATGGGAAGTACATGTGTTTAGAATTGTGCGCCAATGGGACTGTATTGAGTGATGATATCAGACAGCTTATTATCATCATTATTGCGGCACTTCTGTATGATATATATGTGTTTATGTACCTAAGGGTTTGAGTTTAATTTTAAATTCTTACGTGCTAAATTCATTAAATTCCTGTATTTCTGATTATTATTAGGGCCAGGTGGCACTGGACACTTTTCTGTTTACTGTATATTAGGGTCATTTGTTTAGTAAATATGTTTTAGAAGTTGAGTAATTGTGTGTAAAATGCCGCATCTATCACTGTTAGTCTTATAAGAGGACTCGGAAGATTTCTACTTGATTATGACTGTACTCAAGAAAACACTTCTAGAAGAAATTTATTTTAATTTCTTTATTTGCCTTTTTGCCATTTTGATAATTAAGCTATTCTATGCATGGTATTCTTTGCTTCTACTTCTGTCATTCCTTTCTATGGGTAACAGATGACACTACATTACATATGGTAGCACCAATTGATCGCAACATTTGGTCATCACAGATTGTAGACTTGCATTGTTATTTTCCTCTAGATCACGTAAGAGTACCGCCTACTGTATCGAGATATATTTACATCCTGTGAAGAAGGTCGGTCATGTTCGGAGTTGAGTAGTTTTGTGTGATTAGAGGCCTGAAAATGCGTTCGGATGGAGTAGGAATAAACAGAACGACAGTTTGCTTTGTCAAATAAACATCCGAAGTTATTGTTATTATTATAAATGACTTTCCTTAAGTTTCCAGTTGCAAAAAGTGAGTATTCAGAGAAGGCGTGATACCAGAGTGTTTTAGGGCCTCTTCATGTAAAATGAAACTAATGGAAGATTTTATTTGTGGAAAATACGAGTAGAGGTGAAACTTGTGAGAAAATTACAGTGAACTTTAGACCGATGTTATGAAAAATAATTGCGTATATTGAATTGTATTACGAAGCCTACAGCTGCAGACTAATTTGTATTAGGTGCATATTAGTGTTAAAACTGGCTTTTGATACATATAGAGAGTGCTATCTATTTATGCAATATGATTAACACCCATAGTTACGATATGTACATTTCCCAACGTACATAAAATTAGACTTATATAAGGATTTTGAAAGAGAAACATTGTGAAAGTTTGAGTATGTATTATGCAAAATTGACCATGAATAATACAATAATTTTTTAGTTAAAAAAAGTAATTTCCAAATTAGGTATATAGGGGAGCAGTTTGCAAATAAGTACTATGTTTTTTCTTTAAATATGCCTAAATATTGGCTGAGGAGTATAACTGGAGGTGAGCGTGCAGATGCTGAATGACTGTGGATAGTATAGAGAATACGTTTTCCAATGATGTGACACAAATGAATAAATATTTATTGTCATTATTATTTGTTCATATAATTGAAGGGCCCTATTTTAAGTTAAATCCTGAAGAAACTGTAATTGTCCTTACCATTAATCTGCATTTTCTTAAATCATTTTGAATTTGCACTCATACAGCAGCGTCTAATACGCCATCTCTTCCATAAAGTTTTCAGCAGAGGTTCTATACATTATGATATCTCCCTTGCACCCCATAAATCTCGACAGCCTCATCCTCTGTGATTTGATGACCCTAAAATGTTGGGTGAAGTGGAAATTTGTCAACTGGTGAAACATGTTCTGCTGCAAGAACAAAGTTCGGTGAAAGTAGGGAAAATCCCAGGCAGGCTATTCTAAGTGGTTCTGTTTGCTGGCAGCTGAAACTGACAGCCACACGATGCAGCTATTGATCATATCGGAATTCTCAAACTGTTTTTGACGTGAAGAACAAAGTAAATAACAGCTTCGTGAAAATTCTTGCACACAAATTAGTTGAGAATCAAGAAGAGGAAAAAATTCTGATGGAACTTTTATGTAGATACAAAATTGCGGTGGCGGAATATTGGTTGATGTTTATGTTAACACCCAATTCAGGCAGCAGAAGTATCTTAGTAATGTGAGTGGTACACTGGCCAGACGACTAAGGAATGGGGTTTCCATTCTAAACTGGGCCAAAAGACTATCCAAAGCCTCTGAACTGAAAGCTGAGCCAGACTGAATTTTTACAAGGGAAAATTAGGAATCTTTACCCAAGAATAAAGAGGCAGGGGCGTGAGTCTGGCCACATTGCTCTATCTAGTACCAAGATTAACAACACTTGGATCTCTGCCTCCACTTTCCCGCGTGCCTTGAAGCGTGGTGCCTAAAAAGCACATAAACAAATTTTACATTTTCATTCTAAGAGTGAGTTTTTCTTTTTCTTCAACTTCTGTATTATCTCAGTCCATATCGTATGTAATTATTGTATAATAAAGTCAGTTAACTGATGTCTACAGCCTTTGAGTCATCCGCACGTAGCTTAATCTTATAACCTGTTAACTGTAGTTTCGTTACACTTTCGTTACTCTTCAACAGAGCCCCAGACGTACCAGACACTGTATATGTCTAATCCATGATGGCGACGTGCTGTGTCTACAGCTGCGCAACCGAGGCTCTCGTTTTTTCCACACTTCCAAGGGTTTTTTTATTTGAGTCTTCCCTGTATTTACATTGTGTCCAATTGCTCTTTATTAGTTGTGTTTAACTGTGATGAATGGTCATGGACGTAGAACATGTGCTGCCAATTGTAACCACGTATTGACATATTGGTGTGACACACAACCTGACAAAAGCTAGAGGAACTCTCCCAGGACAGATTCGGAACTGTGCATGTTGACACATTAAACATGCACACTTGCAGTAGTCGAACAGGTAGACCTAAGTGCACACCGTGCTTAATGAAACACTATTCTTTGAGCACGTGCGCTGAAGTAAATGTGTGGATCCGTATATTTTTAAAGCCTAGAAGTCAGATGGACTTGAATGTTGAGCTTCATGCCCCGGCCGCTGTAACCTCGGAGAAAAAATTCCCTGCGCCCAGTGGATAGTGGGAAAGCTGTCGAGAAGAGAAAATTATCTTAACCTGCCATAAAACTAACCGGATTTCTCAGCAGCGTAGCATAGAGCGTAGTTGCTACACCGCTTGATCTATCTGATGTGTTTTAGTACATGCATGTTAGAAGATGGCCATTAGTGACTTGAGTGTAGTTGCTGCATAAGACGTGTGATTGTTGACGGGCGAAAGAGTTTGTATTAGAAGGAAAACATGTAGAGGAGCGTAGCGCTGACAGGACCAGAGGCTTCGCTCGTTACTGTATGTGTGTTTGTTTGTTAATTGTACTGTTTGTTAAGTGACATCTATTATTGTGAATTAAATATTCACATTATGGGACACGCAGATGTAAGGATATGGCATACACGTTACGTGCGTCGTCTTTTTTCGGCAAACCAGAATAATAAACACAAAAATGATATACTTGTAAACAGATGTATTTTATGGCAATTCAAGCCATAATTTAGACTACAAAACCCGGCGTAACCGGAAAATGGGAGGTTAAATCTGAACGACAAATCATGGGACATTGCTTTGTAGCTTTACCATTCCAAACGCAAGTGAAACCAAGGTCGAGTATGGTATGACGCTATGTGCTTTCGTAGATGGATACAAGTGTTTCACATGAATTTGTTGTTTCCATCTTCAGGTTAGATTAATCTGAAGAAGAGGAAGCCGATTTTTTCCCACTGTAGAGTTTCCACATGCCAAACTGCACTATATCAACTTCACAACACTTAGTACTCACGTCTGTGAAAATTGCAGCTCTCGCAAGATTTACCGCTGAATTTCAGAGTCTGGCTGTCAAGAACCTTTTTTCAGGAAACCTTATTGAACTACTGTTTGATTTCTCCCTGTCAAACCGCTGTAATAGAAAGCAGGTGCGCACACGTTTTCCAAAAATACAAGAACCTCCACAAAATACTGGGCGCCAGATGCTCAACAGGGACCAAGGTCCATGCTCAAAAATATTAAATGCCACCATAAAGAATTTAGTCGTCCGGTAGTTTTTCATCCCCGATATGAAATGTACGTAAAGGTAAATTGTTCCCTTTATAGGCCCGGTGTGGCTCAGAGGGTGGGTAGAGGTATAACTCTACTCTTCCATGACCGCGGCACTAGAAGGGGGTGAGTGGTCAGCAGCAGGCCCCGGCCGTACTTTACACCCGGGAAAGACCCGGTACCCATTTTACAGGAGGCTGGGTGGGCCCCAGGACCGGTTTGGATGGGCGGAAAATCTCATCCCCACCGGGATTCGATCCCTGACCGTCCAGTCCGTAGTCAGTCGCTATACCGACTGAGCTACCGGGCCCACATAAAATGTACGTACTAAGTTAAAATGATTTTCTTTGTAACAGATGTGTTACAGGTGTTGGATGTTGGAATGTCTGAGGTAGGCAGGAAGGTTGCTGATCATAGCACTGGACTGAGAATTGGGTCCAAATTGGCAAGAGAGGGAGACAACATATATTGGAAACCTGAAACTATAAGAATTTTACGATTAAGCGTTAAACGATTCGTCAGTAAAGTACCAGAGGTAACATTTCTTCAGCCTAAACTACTTCTTGCGCGTAGCGTTGAAATTGAATCCTAACATTCTTATCCTTGTTCTGTTGCGGATGACGACAGGCAGTTCGTTAAGAATAAAGCAAATGTATTACCTGAAATAAAATAAAATACATCGGAAACTGCTGACAGAAAGTAGTCTGCTATTTGGCTGGAAATGAAATGCAGTGGGCAAACTACTTTGTATTTCTCGGAGTATTTTTAAAAGCAATGAAACAAGAACCGAGGGAAAGAATTTTTAGTGTTCCTGTAGCCGTGCGTGTCGTAGGCAGTAAGTTGACGGGTTATGCGATGGACGAGAGCAGTCAGATGTCTGCAGAATTGAATGTTGCCTTCTGAACGCAACAGATCTCTGTTATTTAGTCCTTGCTCTCTGATACAGATGACGGGTTCCATGATGGTACAGCGACACGGGTGTCAATATACCGCTCATTTGTTTGCTGCGTTTAGATAGGAATTGCATGGAATTCTCTTCTATGACGCTATAAGCACTGCAGGCTAATAGATTAACTAATGTTAAACGATTTAATTATTTGAAAAATTGGTTTTGATTTTTTGTGACAAATATAGATTTAATTTGCTCTTTCGCGACATTTTTTTAGATTGTGTTATTTGTGTGAATTAGTTGCTATCGGGCGGCAACTGGTAGTTGCATTTGGCAATTTAACCCCGAAATTGTTTTCCCGAAATTTTATTTGTAAATAAGAAACAAGCTACCAGATGGAAATTTAACTTAGAGTTTTTCTTCTGCAAAGCAATTCAGTTAATCTCTTACGAAAATGCGTATTGCACACCGACTTGGCAACATTGACAAAAATACGAGATAGCATCCTAGTTTTTATTCAGTTGTCTCGCAAGCATTATTATTATTATTATTATTAGTAGTAGTAGTAGTAGTAGTAGTAGTAGTAGTAGTATTTTCATTATCATCATCTTCATAATCATCGACATAATTATTATCATAAATATTAACATTATTCTATTATCGCCATAATAAAAAGAATCTTGTTGAAATCTTGTGTAAAAGTTAAACATTTCTTGTGTTGTATTATTTATCATTAACTTTTATAGTAAATTCTTGTTCTGGAGGACTCGGATTCCAATATCAAACACTGACGTCATTTGTCCTAATTGAGCTGTATCGTATGTTTTGAACCTCGTCCTCTCCAATCAAATATCCAATTGTACATGGAAGGGCGGCATAGGCCCTTCTTCCCACGCTCCCATTTAATAGTGCTATATAGTAGGAACTTGCAAGTGGCGCGTATGGGTGAGGAGAGGGGGTGTATAGTGTCTTGGTGGGGTAACCGGAGGGAAAGAGACCACTGGGGAGACCTAGGCGTAGATGGGTGGATAATATTAGGCTGGATCTCCAGGAGGTGGGACGTGGGTATATGGACTCGATTGGGCTGGCCCAGGATAGAGACATGTGGCGGACGCTTGTGAGTGCGGTAATGAACCTTCGGGTTCCGTGAAATGCGGGGAATTTCTTGACTAGCTGCAAACCAGTTAGCTTCTCAAGAATGACTCTGCACCATGGAGTAAGTAAGTA
>Ga0123353_10017333_pt1 | contig 10582 bp, 6 predicted proteins | sample TergutLab28metaG_3_FD_92763 | JGI IMG/M metagenome (GOLD analysis project Ga0123353, IMG submission 92763) | Labiotermes labralis P3 segment gut microbial communities from Petit-Saut dam, French Guiana - Lab288 P3 | ecosystem: Host-associated > Arthropoda: Insects > Digestive system > Gut ... | reverse complement strand
CGGCTCCGAGTCGGTCGGGCTTGAAGTCCTGAGCCAGCATACTGCCCGAAATATCGAGCGCCATCACGATATCAATCCCTTCGGTGGTGACGCTTTCCCACTTGTTGCTCGACTGCGGACGCGCCAATACCACGATGATGAGCGCAAAAGCCGCCATCCGAAGCACAAACAGCAGATGCCGCAATACAGGACGCACCGTGCGGACGCCTTTCAATCCTTCGACAGAGGCAACCTGAATGTGGGGATTGATACGGTTCTGCCGCCAGATATACCATCCAAAGACTGCTGCTACAGCTGTGAATAGCCAGAAAAATTGGGGGTTTGCATAAGTGTATTCCATGATATATATTTATTTTGCTACTTTCTTATACTTAATGATTTTCAGCAAATCGGGAAGCAATCGATCTCCGTACTTTGCTCCATCCTCGCTATTCTGCTCAAACTCAACAATATAACAACCAACTAACCAATTCCGTATGGTCAGATTGATATTGATTGCTTTCAGAGCGTTTTGCTGCAACAGGCAATGCGTTTGATAAACATTGTCTATCAGCACCTCAAAATTATTTTGCTTGACCATTTTCATGTCGTACATATACTTTTTATGGATTTGGACGCAAATATAGGCAAAATTTACATATCTTTACCGCGAATTTAATATGTATCTATTGTAAAAATATAAATTGTTATGAATATCAGGACATTTTCTTACATCATCTTATGCGCGCTATTGTTGTGTTCGTGCAAGACTGCGGAAAAAACTGCTCAAACGCCTCAACTTCCGGAAGTAAATTCAAAAACAGAGGTGACGGTTCGTACTGAGAGCGTGAAGCCGGTAGACCTGTCAGAGCGAACCATGTACAGGTTTTATGTCATCATCGGGTCGTTCAGGAGTATTGACAACGCAAGGCAGTATACTGCCGGTTTGGTCAATGAAGGCTTTACTCCTGTCATCCTTGAAAATGAAAACGGGTTATTCCGTATTTCGGTGGGAGGATATGACGAAGAAGATGCTGCACGTGCCAAAATAGCCGGCATACGCGCAGGTTATGAAAAATACAGCGACGTGTGGCTGTTGATTCGAAAATAAAATTTGTCGCATCAAAAAAAACTGTATCTTTGCGCGCAATTTTTTAAAATCGAAATCATACATTATATTAAAGTAATATACAAATGCGTAATAAAGGAATTATCAGGGTATTTGCCATATTGATGGCGTTGGTATGCCTGTATCAGTTGTTGTTTACATGGAAAACATGGACTGTTGAAAAAGAAGCCAGAACGTTTGCCGGGGGCGACTACAAAAAAGAAGCCCTATACCTGGATTCAGTGTCAAATGAGGTGGTCTACAACTTTTTGGGACTACGTAAATATACGTACAAGGAGTGTAAAGAGCGGGAAATCAATCTTGGGCTTGACCTGAAGGGCGGTATGAACGTGATACTTGAAGTTTCAGTATCGGATGTAGTTCGGGCATTGTCCAACTACAACCCTGACCCCACTTTCCAGCAGGCGCTTACCCGTGCCGCACAGATGCAAATCACCAGTCAGGACGATTTCATCACCCTGTTTGGACGCGCTTTCCGCGAGGTAGACCCCAATGCCCGGTTAGCAGCCATATTCCGCACGCCCGAAATGGGTAGCAAAATCAGTTTCGACGCATCCAACGAAGAAGTATTACGGGTGTTGCGCAACGAATCGAACAGCGCCGTCGACAACGCCTTCAACATCATCCGCACCAGAATTGACCGTTTTGGCGTGGTACAGCCCAACATCCAGCAATTGGAAACCAAGGGGCGTATCCTTGTGGAACTGCCCGGCATCAAAGAACCCGAGCGTGTGCTGAAACTGTTGCAGGGTTCGGCAAATCTCGAATTTTGGGAAACATACGAAAACTCGGAAATATATCCCTATCTGGAACAAGCCAACAACAGAATCAGGGAAATAGAAGAAGCCCAGAGACGCATGGCAACCGACACAACAGCCGTCGCTATTGCAACCCCGGCAACGGAACCTGCATTGCAGGACTCCACCAGCGGCTCGGATTTGCTCCAACGCCTGACGCAGGAAACGGCTGCCGCCGACAGCGCCTCATTACAGAGCGACCCGATGCAGGCATATCCTTTGTTTAGCGTATTAAATCCTTCAGTGATGCAAAACCAGCTGATGAGAGGCTCAATCGTTGGAAACGCATCAGTTAAGGATACTGCAAAGGTGAATCGCTACATGAAAATGCCTCAGATACGGGAACTTTTTCCCCGCGATGTTCGTTTCCTCTGGGGTGTAAAACCTATGAAAGATTATTCCACCGGCAGGGAAACCGACCGGTTCGAACTGCACGCCATCAAACAAACAGGACGCGACGGGCGTCCTCCTCTTAGCGGCGATGTGATTACCGACGCCAGCGGCGATTTTAGCCAGCGGGGTGGTTCTTCCGCAGATGTGTCGATGTCGATGAACTCCGAAGGAGCACAAATATGGGCGCGTCTGACCAAAGATAATATTGGCCGCAGCATCGCCATCGTACTGGACGACAACGTATATTCGGCGCCTACCGTCAATCAGGAAATTACCGGTGGCCGTTCGCAAATTTACGGAAACTTCACCATCAACGAAGCCACCGACCTTGCCAACATCCTCAAATCGGGTAAACTTCCCGCCAGGACAACCGTTATGTCGAACGAAGTGGTAGGCCCGACGCTGGGTAAGGAATCTATCCGCGCCGGCTTGATGTCGTTCGTTATCGCATTGATTGTGGTGATGTTCTATTTGGCTTTCTATTACAACAATTCCGGTATGGTTGCCAACGTTGCGCTGATGATCAACATGTTTTTCCTGATGGGGGTTCTGGCGTCGCTGGGCGCTGTGCTTACCCTGCCCGGAATTGCCGGTATCGTTTTAACGCTCGGTATGGCCAACGACGCAAATATTATTATCTTCGAGCGAGTCCGGGAGGAACTCCGGGCGGGGAAAGGGGTACGGTTAGCCGTGGCCGACGGTTATAAAAATGCATATTCGGCCATCATCGACGCCAATATTACCTCGTTCCTTGTCGGATTGGTACTCTATTTCTTCGGCACAGGACCCATTCAGGGCTTTGCCACCACATTAGTCATCGGCATCATCACCTCCCTGTTCTGCTCCGTTCTGATTACGCGGCTGATTTACGAATGGTTGCTCGAAAAAAACAAAAATATCAAATTTTCGATACCGCTCACCGAAAACATTCTGCACAATACAAAATACGATTTTATCGGAATCCGCAAGACGATGTACATCGTATCGGGTTCCATCATCGGTATCGGGCTTATATCCATCTTTTTTATCAATGGATTCAATATGGGTATCGACTTTACAGGCGGACGCAGTTACACGGTTCGTTTTGCAAAATCGGTGAACACCGTTGAACTGCAATCGTCGCTGCGCAGGGCTTTCGATGACGATATGCCCGAAGTAAAGACGTTTGGCTCCGACAATCAGGTGAAAGTCGTTACCGGTTATCTGATGGATGAGGAGCTGAATCCGGAATTTGTGCTTAACATAGACAGCATTGTGGAAACCCGTTTGTACGAAGGCTCCAGATATTTGTTGCCTGATGGAACAACGATTGACCAGTTCCGCGACGAGAACCTGATGACCCGGCAAAAAGTAGGCGCCAGCATCGCCGACGACATTAAACGAAATGCGGTTATTGCCGTATTGCTGTCGTTGCTGATCATGTTCCTGTACATCTTTATCCGTTTCCGCAACTGGCAATTCGGGCTGGCAGCCGTGGTTTCGCAGTTCCACGACGCCGCTTTCGTCATCGGCTTGTATTCCATATTGTGGAAGGTTGTGCCATGGTCAATGGAAATCGACCAGTACTTCATCGCAGCTGTTCTCACTGTCATCGGATATTCCATCAACGACACCATCATCATCTTCGACCGTATCCGCGAATGGGTCGCCATGTATCCCAAACGCCCGCTGAATGAACTGTACAACTCAGCCGTCAACAGTGTTTTGGGACGTTCGCTGAATACCTCCATATCCACTATGTTCGTGTTGTTGGTCATCAGTATCTTCGGCGGCGAAATGCTCCGCGGGTTCGCTTTTGCGATATTCGTTGGCACAGGTATTGGTACCTATTCATCCATATTCAACGGCACGCCGATTGTTTACGACCTGATTACCCGTAAAAAGAACAGGGAAGAAAAGAAGAAAAGAGGATAAGGAGGAAAGTCCCCGCAGGGTGCTACATGCTCCGCGTTGCGCTGTGCTTACGCGGAGTTATCCACGTATCAATCCTTCGGATTTATGGAAAATAAAAAAAAATACATTTTTTTTAACATTTTTTTGTTTTTTGGAAAAATAATCTATCTTTGCACCGTAATTAATAAAAGTTTTTAATCATAAAAAAGGAATTGCCTATGGATAAAATAAGTATCTAAAAAAAATTACATCATGCGACCCGCAAGTTGCAAGATATGAAAAGTATCACCGAACTTTGTTCTTCAGTTTTCGAAACAGGGAACAAAATTCAAAAATCTAAAAATATTAATTTATAAATAATTAACGTTAAAAATGAAGCATATATTTAAAAAACTGATTTATGTGTATTTATTGCTCGGTATGACTTTTATTCATGCCGGCGTTTTTGCGCAGGGTATTGCTGTTTCCGGTACGATTACCGAGTCAAGCGGCGAACCTTTGCCGGGGGCGAACGTGGTTATCAAAGGGACATCGACCGGAACTGTTTCCGACACCAATGGCCGTTATTCCATTACTGTCCCCAATAGCGATGCTGTGCTGGTTTTTTCATCTGTTGGATTTGAATCTCAGGAAGTTATAGTTGGTAATAGCACCAACATTAATCCCACCATGCTTGAGGATACCAGACAATTGGAAGAAGTGGTTGTGGTTGGTTACGGCGTACAGCGCAAAGTGACCATTACCGGCGCTGTTTCCACCATGCGTAGCGAAGAAATCAAAGCCTCGCCCACCACCAACCTTTCTAACGGTATTGTAGGCCGTATGCCGGGCGTCATCGGTTTTCAGCGTTCTGATGAACCGGGCGGCGGCGGAACAACCATACGTGTTCGCGGTACAAGCACCCAGGGGTTCAAAGACCCGCTCTATGTTATTGACGGAATACCCGACAGGGATGGTGGTTTCAACCGCCTTAATCCCGGAGACATCGAAAGTATTTCCATTTTGAAAGACGCTGCTGCGGCTATTTACGGTTCGCGGGCAGCCAACGGGGTTGTGCTGATTACCACCAAACGTGGTGTTATTGGAAAACCTATGATTACATACGCCGGTGCATACGGGTTCTCACAACCCACCAAATTGCCCGAGATGTGTAATTCGTTTGAATATGCCACACTGGTCAACGAAATTGACCAGTACTACAAAGGCACCACCGGACGTTACTCGGCCGACGACCTGCAGAAATTTAAAGACGGCAGCGACCCGTGGGGGCATCCCAATACCAATTATTACAAGGATGCCATCAGGACTGCATCTCCCTTTTATCGCCATGAGTTGGGCGTGAGCGGAGGAAATGACCGCGTCAGGTATTTCACCAATTTATCGGCTGTAGGCGAACAGGGCGTTTTCATAAACGGTTCCAACCGTTTCGATGTTTATAGTTTACGTACCAACTTAGATGTGAAGATCAACGATTACATCAATTTGTCTTACGGCAACGGAAGCCGTATTGAGGTACGCAATTATCCCACCTGGGGCGCAGGCGATATTTTCACGTCATTAGTACGTAGTAAGCCTACCGACCATGGTTTTTATCCTAACGGCCTGCCGGCGCCCGACCTTGAATACGGGCACCAGCCGGTGGTGATGGCCACTAATATTACAGGATTGGACGACCAAAAGGATAATTACGTTCAAAATGACCTGAAAGCCGTCATTAAACTTCCGGGAGTTGAAGGTTTGACCATCAGCACCACTTTTTCGTATGATAAATATATCAAGACGCGTAAATTGTGGCGTACTCCGTTTACGCTGTATCAATGGACGGGAGTTGGCGAAGAATGTATTCCCGTTACGAGAGGCGGCGGAAGCGGATATGTCATCGACCTGACACAGGAATTGACAGACCGCACCTCGTGGTCGAATGCAACGGTGGTGAACTATGACTTCTCTGTCACATCAGACCACAATTTCGGTATCATGGGCGGTATGGAAGTAAATCATAAGAAAAATGATTATATGCGCGGTTACCGGAAGAATTTCCTTTCCGACGCACTGCCAGAACTTGACAATGGCCCCCTTGAAGAACGCGAAATCGGAGGTAACTCATGGGAAGAATCCCGTTTGAATTACTTTGGCCGCGCCACCTATAACTATCAGGAACGTTATTTGCTGGAATTTGTCGGACGGTACGACGGTTCATACCGTTTCCCGAAAGATAAACGCTATGGATTCTTTCCGGGCGTGAGCGCTGCATGGCGCGTGTCGGAAGAAAACTTCTGGAATGTGTCGGCAATCAACTACTTCAAGGTACGTGCTTCCGTTGCACAAACCGGTATGGACTACTTGGTTGACGGCGACGGTAATCTCGACCGCTCCATTCAATACCTGAGCACCTACCAGTTCAGTACGGACTATTTGTTGGGAAATACTTTCAACAGAACGCTCCGCCCATCGCGTACGCCTAACCCGAACATCACATGGGAACGGCAAAACGAGTATAACTTAGGTCTTGAACTGAGGATGCTCAGAAACCGTCTGACTGTAGAAGGCGACGTATATACGAGAAAACGTACCAGCATGTTGCGCAACCGTAATGCTACGCTCCCGGAATCGTCAGGTATTACCCTGCCCCGTGAAAACATTGGCGAAATGACCAACAAGGGTGTTGAATTACTGATCAGATGGGATGACCGTAAAGGCGATCTGAATTACTATGCCGGATTTAATATGAGTTACAGCAAGGACAAACTTGATTTTGTCGATGAACCGGAAATAGTTAAGAAGGAACGTCCGTGGCAGTCAGAGACAGGAAGAGTGAATGGCGCGCGATTGTACTACTTAGTCGACGGAGTATTCAAAGATGATGCAGCTGTAGACGCCTATCCGCATTGGACAGGAGCCAAGGCGGGCGACGTCAGATTTGTGGATTACAACAAAGACGGCGTTATCAATAGCGATGACCGCGTTCGTATTGACAAACGTGACGAACCTCTGTTTGTAGCCGCAATTATGTTGGGAGCCGACTGGAAAGGTCTTGATGTTAAGGTGTTTATACAAGGCGCCGCCGGAGGACAAACATATATCTATCGCGAACGTGCCGGCGAATCAGGAAACTTTTTCAGGGAAACCTATCTGAACCGCTGGACAGTAAATAACCCCAGCGATAAATATCCGCGTATCTACAACCGCGAGGAACCCTATTGGGCAAGCGAAGGAGACGCACGGAGAAATGAACATTTTCTCAGAAGCACCGACTATGTCCGTTTGAAAACCCTTGAAGTAGGTTATTCGTTCAAACAATTAGGATTCATCGGTGAAATCGGCGTACAGAACCTGCGCATTTTTGCTCGGGGCGATAACCTGGTATGCTTAGATAAGGTTAAAATACAGGACCCTGAGCAGAACAATGCCAGCAAGGATTATATGCAGAGGCGCCGTTTCGACATTGGAGCAACATTAACCTTCTAAATCATTAAGGATATGAAAAATATAATTAAATATACAGCAATTCTTTTAATAACAGGGTCGTCCCTGATGTTGACTACCCGGTGTTCGGACTTCATGGATTTGGTTCCTTCAACGCAATATACGGAAGATATGGTCTTTACAGACCCCAGTCTTGCACAGGCTTTTGTAACCCAGTTGTATAACAACATTTGCCATGCAGCCCGGGAACATACCCTCGACGGTCTCACCGACGACGCCTATTTTACCCACAATTACGGTCAGAAGGCGGTCATGGAAGCAGCCATCACTGAAGGCAGTACGGAATGGTTCAACAACGGAAACAATCCTTTTCGCTGGCAAGACCGCTATTCAGGAATCCGCAATGCAAACATTGTCATTTCCCGTATTGACCAGGTCCCGGAGAAGGGAAGCTTCACCAGAGCTACCCTCGACCGGATGAAAGGCGAGGCGTATTATCTGCGTGCACACATGTACCACGAATTATTGCGGGGTTATGGAGGCGTACCTATCGTTGAACTCTATGAAATGGATGAAATGGAGAAAATGAGAATACCACGTAATAACGTTGCCGAAGTTTTGACCTACATTCTTGCAGACCTGACTATGGCAGAAAACCTGTTGCCTGTAACGGTTTCCGACGCTATGCTGGGCCGCGTAACCAAATATGTGGCTACGGGTCTTAAAGCCAGAATACAGTTGCATGTAGCCAGCACGTTGTATGCCGACCGTACGATCAATACCTTAGCCTGTAACCAATACAGCGGCGACCGCTCTGCTTTGTATCGCGCAGCGAGAACAGCAGCTATCGACGTTATCCAAAACGGACCGTATTCATTGGTGGACTGCAGCACCGGTACCAATATTGAGCGGGCGGAACTTTTCAAAGCCGTCATCACCGACCAGAAGAACAGCGAGCAAATGTTTGTACGCAACTTCGGTATTGATGCAGGCGACCGCAACCGCATGGGTCTGTGGCATGGTCCCAATGGTTATTACAACTGGGCAGGCACCACGCCAACCCACGATTTGGTGATGGCATTTGAAATGGAAGATGGTAGCATATATTCCGGTCAGTTGATGGCAGTTGGCGATTACACCTCTGATCCTCCCTACAACGGACGCGAACCACGCTTCTATGCCACTGTGGCTACCGATGGAAATAACTGGGGACGTCCGCGCAGTACCGCAGGAGCCGTATTTGATCCTACCCCGCTGGGTAAGCTTCAAGCCGGCACCTACGAATTGTCGACCGGCGGCACTGAAATTAAACGTGCATTGCCAACAGGAGAAGAGATAACCTTTATGGGTATTGCCGGCGTTGACACGCGCCAGGGCCCCATCGAAGACTGGAACGGTTCATGGACAGGATACTACGAAAGAAAGTTGATCGACTGCGCAGTAAATGCAATGGCCGATCCACAGCCAGTACCCTGGACATTCATGCGTTTGGCCGAGATGTATACGATAGCTGCCGAAGCGAGCGTTGAATTAGGCGAACTTGAAGAAGCTGAAAAATGGATTGACCTGCTTCGCGCGCGCGTAGGCAACGTGCCTTCCAAAACAGCGCTTGCCGCTCAGGGAAAACAATTCAACCAGGAAGACCTGCGCGATTTCATCCGTCACGAACGCCGTGTGGAATTTGCTTACGAAAGCAACCGCTACTACGATGTGCGCCGCTGGATGATTGCCAATGAAACCAACAACAAACCGTTGACCGGTATCATGGTTATTGGCCGTCTCAAACCGGGACAAACTCAGGGTAGACCTTACATCCACGATGAAACAAAGTATACATATACCTATTATGTAAATCCCGTTTTGAATGAAGCAAGAAAATGGGATAATAAATTGTACTTTGCTCCTATTCGTAAGGAAGAAAGGGACCGTAATGCAAATCTGCAGCAAAATCCGGGATATTAATATATCCGTTGATGCAAATTTAAACAGGGGGAAAAGAGGTTTTCCTCCTGTTTTTTTTCAAATATCATTTTGTTAAACTATCTTTACCGCCTGAAAAATAATAGATAGAATCATGATTTATCCTGACAACTTGAAGTATACCCGCGACCACGAATGGTTACGCGCAGAAGGAGATGAAGGCGTCATCGGCATTACCGCCTATGCACAAAAAGAATTGGGCGACATTGTATTTGTCGACATCGACACCGAAGGAGAAACATTAGCGGCAGGCGAAAAATTCGGAACCATAGAAGCCGTAAAAACTGTTTCCGATTTGTACATGCCGGTGGGCGGAAAAGTCCTCTTAGTGAACACAATATTGGAAGTCGCCCCTGAAACGATCAATAAAGACCCCTACGGCGAAGGCTGGATGGTACGTATCCAACTGACCAATCCTGCCGATTTGGATGGGTTGATGACGGCCGCCGAATACCGGGACATTTTTGATTGACGATTTTCGATTGTATGAAAACAATCAAAAATAAAAAATCAAAAATCAAAAATTGCCTTCTGCTGGTTTTCAGTCTATTGTGTTGTCAATTATTGACGGCGCAACATCTGAATCCTTCTGATATCCGTATCAGTTTGCTGACCGCAGATGCAGGTAATGAACTCTATTTACGTTTCGGACACAGCGCTATACGAATCAAAATTGATACACTTGATTACGATGCAGTGTATAATTATGGTACGTTTGCTTTTGACCAGCCGAATTTTTATTGGAACTTTGCCCGCGGACGGATGCTTTACCGGTTGAACAGATCTTCGTATGATGATTTCATAGCCGAATACATGTACGAAAACCGGCGAATACGCGAACAGGTTTTTGTATTGGATTCAGTGCAAACCATGTTTGTATTGCATTTCCTCGAAAACAACTACAAGCCCGAAAATCGCAATTACTGGTATCATTTTTTGTTTGACAACTGCGCCACACGCATCCGCGACCTGATGCTGCAAACCT
>Ga0123353_10017332_pt1 | contig 10582 bp, 10 predicted proteins | sample TergutLab28metaG_3_FD_92763 | JGI IMG/M metagenome (GOLD analysis project Ga0123353, IMG submission 92763) | Labiotermes labralis P3 segment gut microbial communities from Petit-Saut dam, French Guiana - Lab288 P3 | ecosystem: Host-associated > Arthropoda: Insects > Digestive system > Gut ... | reverse complement strand
TTCATTTTAGATATACGCGGCGGTTTAGTTATAGACGAACAAAACGACGAGTTTGTACAAAAAGAAAAAAGAGCGGACGAGATAGCCGAACAACTCGCTGACTTCATACGGGATAAAGGATATAACGCCTACTCACAATCCGAAAAAAGCAACGCCGAAAGCGGACACTACGACGAGGCGACGGCTACAAGCGCCTTGCCGCATAAAACGATAGCGAGGTTTGCGGGACTCGGTTTTATAGGAAAAAGCGATTTGCTCATAACGGAGGAATACGGCTCCGCTTTCAGTATGTGTACGGTACTAACGGACGCGCCCGTAGAAATTGAAAACAAACTCTTGATACCGCCAAAATGCGGAGCTTGCGATTTATGCGTCAAGGCTTGTCCCGCCGACGCAATTTACGGCAGAGAGTGGACGGAAAGCGGCGGACGGGTAAGCATGGTTGACGTAACAAAGTGCTTTTGCGCTTTGAAGTGCATGGTCGCTTGCCCGTGGACATTACGTTACGCTAAAAACGGATAAACGGATAACAGGACTTCTTTGCGCAAATTGACTGCCTTTTTATTATGGAACCGTTCGTGGGCTTTGAGGATATAACAGAGCGTTTTCTGAAAATATTAGTTAAGTAAATACTTTGCTTTTGCTGTTATCTTTTCGGCATGACAGTTTTTATATATTCGTCCATAGCCGCCACCACTTCTGCTGGAGCGGTAATCCGTATCTTGCCGCACGAAGTAAGGCACCAAGCGAAAAAGGTTGGGCTGACTTGGACTTGAACGCGGACGCGGAAGGAATTCGCGTCAACCTTGACCAAAGGTATTTGTTCGCCAAACTTATCAAGAATAGCGTCAAGGCAGGAATTATCGACAGTTAGGGTTACGTCCTTTAACTCGCCCGTGAACATAGAGAAGGCTTGCCGCTTGTAAGCGTGGATATTAAAGTTTTCATATTCCTTAACGGGCGTCACGCCGGATTTCTCAATCTCTACCTTTTCCATGCGGTCGATGCGGTAATTGCAGAGGTCGCGGAAATAGTCGGAATAACATACCAAATAATATTTGTCGTTGGTATAAATCAAGGCAAGCGGATGGACTATGTACCGCTTTCCGTTCTTTCGGTAAACCTTGTTCTTGTTTACGTCGAAGTCGTAATACATGAACGAGGCTTTTTGCGACAGTCGGCTGCGGCGAGGAATATACCCTTATTAAGAGCGGACGGTATTCCGTCAAAGCGGTCAACCACAGCGGCTGGTCGAGCGAAATAACCTTTATACTTTCACTCAACAGTCCTACGGCGGAGCTTAACGCGAGCGCGGACAACAAACGGCTGGAAATAAAAATCCAGCCGAGCACGGACGGCGGAGTAACGCTGTTGGACATTAAGATTTATAAGTCCGTAGATAACGGCGAAACGTGGCTAACGCTTGAAACCGACGACTACGGCAGAGCGATAACTACGTTAAGGCTGTCCTATGATTTTAACAGGGACGGATTATACCGCGTCGTTATAGAGGACAATTTCAGAAGCGGGATCGCGGCGGTCGTGTATGAAATCGACTACTTAAAGCCCGCGCCGATCGGAACGCTTTATGGCGTAAGCCACATTGTGGCGGACGGCGGTAAAGCATACACAAATACAGCGGTCAAGTTTACTTGGACGGACGAGGCGCAGGCGCGTCTTACCTACGGCGGCGAAATCGCCGAATACCGTTCGGGAACCGAGCTTGCCGCCGAGGGCGAGTACCGTTTAGAGTTCTTTGATACGAACGGTTACAGCAAAATCTATTCGTTCATAATAGACAAGACCGCACCCGAAGGCGCACTGTCCGCAGATAACGGCGGCATAACGAATAAACCCGTTACGCTTGAATTTACCAAAGAGGGCGTAATCGGCAAGCTGTATAAGGACGGCGAATTTGTCGGCGAGTATGAGAGCGGAACGGACATTATCGAGGACGGCGAATACAAAATAACGCTGACCGACAGAGCCGGAAACGCGACGGAATATGCGTTTATCATTGACACCGTTAAGCCCGAAGCGACGCTTGTGGGCGTGGAGAACGGCGGCAAGACGGGCGGCAGCGTAACCTTGAAAAACCCGAACAAACAGGCCGAAGTTACGGCGTACCGCAACGGCGAGGCGTTTGATTATACGCTCGGCGATACGCTTACGCAGGAAGGCAGCTATCGTATCGTACTGACCGACAAGGCCGGAAACGTAACGGAGTACGAGTTTGACATCGTGTACGCTGTGAACGCGGCGGGTACGGTCGTTATTATCATCATCATAGGAGTTATCGTCTTTGGCGCAATATCCGTCAAGATTCTGCGCAAGCGCAAGGCGTTCAAACCGAAACAGAAAAAGAACGACAAGCCCGCAGTTGAAGCGGAGCCGGAGCCTATCGACGACGATACGGCGGAAGTATGACGAGCATAGCGCAGGGCGCGGGACGGACAAATCCCGCGCCCTCCCGCAAGGGAATTTAACGTGAATTTAAGAGAATTTATCGGCAAACAGATGTATAATGCTTTGACAATTTTCGCGGTTTAATGTATACTATTATTTAATCGGAGGCAGATAAAAACATGAGCAACATTAAACTCTTTGAAGAAAAAATAGTACGGAGCGTTTGGATCGAAGCCGAACAGAAATGGTATTTCTCGGTCGTGGACGTGTGCGATATATTAGCTGAATCGACCGCGAAAAGAAAAGGGACGTATTGGAATGTCCTTAAAAATCGTTTAACGGCTGAGGGAAGTCAGTTGCTTTCAAATTGTAAGCAACTGAAAATGCAATCCTCGGACGGGAAATTTTACATGACCGACGTGTTGGACACCGAAGGCGTCCTGCGCCTTGTGCAGACAATTCCGTCGCCCAAAGCAGAACCGTTTAAGCTGTGGCTCGCAAGGGTTGGGTATGAGCGGTTAGAGGAAATTGAAAATCCCGAACTTGCCAATGCCCGCATGAAAGAGATTTATAAGCAGAAAGGTTACTCGGACGAATGGATTGAAAAGCGCGTAAGAGGCATTCAAGTAAGGGACGAACTGACGGACGAATGGAAAAAGCGCGGCGTAAAACAGAATCGGGAATACTCGATTCTTACCGCCGAAATTTCCAAAGCCACCTTCGGAATGACGCCGAGCGCGTATCGGGAGCACAAGGGATTGTCGGAAACGAAGGAGCAGTTGCGCGACCACATGGACGATCTTGAGCTTATATTCACAATGCTTGGCGAAGCGTCTACTACGAGAATAGCAAGGGACAAGAACGCGCAGGGCTTTGATGAAAACAAGAGCGCGGCTAAGGCGGGAGGAAAAGTTGCAGGCGACGCAAGGCGTTCTCTTGAACAGGAAACAGGTACGTCTATCGTGTCGTCCCAAAACTATCTTGAAGAAGTCGAAAGCGCAAAGAGGAAAAAATTAAAGCAATCCGAACCTAAATAATATAGCTGTAAGATTGAAAATTGTTTTTCAAGGCACGCCTCATCGGGGCGTGTTTTTGTTTGCCCTTTTGCAGACTGAGCCGCAGGAAATTGAACGGCCAAAAAATAAAACTGATGCAGTTTAGGGGGTAAAATAGGTACAAAAATCCAACAGGATAAGGAATGTGAGCCACTTCGGGCGTTCGCCCTCGCCATTCCCCTGCATTACGACAAACGGGACGCCCGTTTTCGTGGGCGGCTGCGCCGCCATTATGTAATTTGAAGTGATTTAAAACTAAACTTACGGTAACGGAGCGGAGAGCCTTTTACGGCTTTCCGTTTTTGTTTACGACAGAAACAGGAGGAAAAAATTATGAATTTATTGCTATCGACAGTAGCGACACTACTCGCCGCGCCGGTCAATTTCAATCCGATTATCCAGCCCGTATTGGACGTGCTGAACGCGATACTGTGGCCGCTGATTGCGGTCGTCGGGAGCGCGGGAACTATCTACTGCGTGTTCTTGGGAATCAAAATTGCCAAAAGTGATGAGCAGAACAGCCGCGAAAAAGCGAAGAAGGATTTGCTGGGCGCGGTCATCGGGTTCGCCCTTATCTTTGTTCTTATTGTCGCGCTGAAACTCGCAATGCCCATCTTACAGGATTGGGTTAAGACGCAGATATAGCGGACGGAGGTGGGTAAATGGAGTGGTTAGCAGAAATACTGTTCGGCTGGTTCTTTGACCTAATGTACATTATTCAAAAGAGTATCTGCGTCGTAATCGACTTTATTGTGGACACGTTCTATATGCTCGCCGGGCTTGACACCGTAACGGTGGACGGCAAGCAAACCGACCTATTATCCCACTTCGTACAAGCCGACGCGGTACGCGCCGCGTTCCTCGGCGTGTTCCTTGTGGGCGTAATCCTGCTTTGTATATTCGTCCTAATGGCGATTATAAAAAGCGAATACGCGGACGGGCAGCACAAGCGGACAAAGGCGCAGATACTCGTTAAGGCTGGGCAGAGTTTTATTATCTTTTTGATTATCCCGCTCCTTTTGGCGGCAGGGATTATGCTGACGAACGCGGTAATGAGCGCGGTCAACGGCAGTATGCTCGCGGGTATAAGCGGCGGCGGCAAGACATATTTCGGCGGTCAAATACTCGTAACAAGCGGGAACGGCGCGTACATCGGGAACGAAAGTATAAGAGCCGAGATAGAGCGGAAGTTTATCACGGGCGAACTCGATTATAACAATTTGAGCGTCGTAAAGGAGTATTACGACCTGTGGCAAATGAACTTTTTTATAGGGTTACTGAGCGGCCTTATACTCCTTGTCATGTTTGCGCTCGCCGCTTTGCGGTTTGTGCAAAGGCTGTTCGACATTGTTTTATAAGTATATGGCGCGGCCCGATGAAATCCGGGCGGCGGCAAAGGTATCGCTGGAAAGGTACAAGGCCGACCCTAACTATCAATATTTATTACAGCACTGCGAGGATTTTACGCCAAAGACAAGGAACAGGCTCAGTATAGACGCTGTAATCGGCTACGCGACGGGATTGGAACGCGCTATAAACGAGGATAAACTTGTGGATATGCGGCGGCATGAACGCTGTGAACATTATCTGCAATCTTTCGAGGATTGTGTCCGCCGTATGCAAGCCGCCCCGCCCGAAGTAGTCCAGCGATCGTTTCTTTTCCCATCTGCCGATTTGCCCGACGAAGCTGACGGGGACGATTTTGACGAGAGCGCGGACATGGACGCGAATGACGAATACGACGAGCCGGAAGCGGAACCCGTTAGTAAAGCTATAACGCAGAAAACAGAAAAAGCTGCGCGGCATGATGAAAAACCTGTTTCGCACTACGCGGACAGCCCTGTGCAATCAGCCGTTATTTCGCCTTATGATAATATCCCCGGCGAATTAAAAAGCCTTAATCAATGGACGGTTTACAAAACCTATACCGACAGGGAGAACGGCAAACTCAAAAAGTAATCATAAGCCCGGTTAATTCGTCCTTTGCGCACATCGACGTGCCGGACACATGGGCAAGCTACGAGCAGGCGAAAGCCTACGCGGACAGATACGGCTATAAGGGCTTGGTGTTCGCGCTGGTTAAAGGTATCTCGTTTATTGATATTGACAACGCGATTAAAGACGGCGAAATCGTGTCGCCGGAGGCAAGGAGGCTTTTGGAATTACTGCCCGACACTTATACGGAAAAATCCGTATCGGGTGCGGGCATCCATATCCTATTGAAAGGCAGCCTGCCCGCCGACGCTTACAGGCGTAACGACAGCAAGGGTATCGAAATGTATGATACGCGGCGGTTTATCTGTATGACCGGCGACGTATTGAATACGAGCAGGGAGATAGCGGATTATTCCGACAGCATTGAGCAAATTGCCTATGACTTCGCAGGACGCCGCCCGCCGCAGAAAACGTATACCGCTATGCCCGCGACGCAATCCGACAGAGAATTGATGGGGCAAATCACAAACAGCCGGTCGGGGGCGAAATTCCAATCCCTGTTCAAAGGCGACATATCCCGCTATGCTTCGTGGAGCCATGCGGAGTCTGCGCTTGTTTTTATGCTTGCGTGGTGGACGCAGAACCCCGTGCAGATTGACAGCATTATGCGTTCGTCGGGCTTAATACGCCCTAAATGGGACGAGCGGCGCAACGCGGGAACCTACGGCAGTCAGTTGATAGACGAGGCGTTATCTACCGTCATTCCAAGACAGGTTAGGAGTCAGCAGGAGAATTATTTATAACGGCGGCGTATGCGAAAATACAAAAAAGCATGAAGCAGAACGCCAAATTTAAGCGAAATGGCAAGGTCGATATTTGTATCGGTTTGCATTTTTTCGCGGCTTATAGGCAAGGAAACTGCCAAAAAGTATGGAGCAGAACGCTCAAAAAAGGAGTCGGACAAAAATGAACTCACGAGGGAAAAAGGCGCGGGTTGAATGGGCTTTCTTCATAAATCCAAAAACAGAGAAAATCCAATACAACGCCGTCTGCCTGTCCTGTGCCGAGGACTGTAAGCAATCGTATAAAACCAAGATTGAGAACTGTTCGACGTACAAGAAAAAACATGAACAATTAGGGGGACAAATAAATGACCGCAGCAAAAAAAATTGAGGACTATCCCGATATATTAGACGTTCAAGACGTGCAGGAAATTTTGCGAATCGGCAAAAGCCTGTGCTACAAAATAGTAAAAGAAATGCCGCATATCAAAATCGGTAAAAGTTATCGAGTGTCAAAGAGGTATTTGATGAAAATCTATTTCAGCGAGGTGAACTAAATGAATGGATATTTAGGCGAAAAAAAAGACAAGTATTACATGATATTTTTCTTTAATGATAGTGCTGGAAAAAGAAAACTGAAATGGGTTGCGACCGGCTTGCCCACAAAGGGTAATAAGACGCGGGCACAAAAAATGCTTGACGACCATTTGGCTAACGACGAATTTATCAAAAAAATTGCAAATCAAGCGGACGAGCCTTACAGAGAAAATACGGATGTTAATATTGACAGCAAGACTACTTTTATGGAATATATGGACAAATGGCTTGAAATTCGCAAATCCTATATAGCCCCGGTAACTTATCGGGGCTATAAAATAGTCGCTAATCTTATGCGGCTGTATTTTGATAAGAAAAATATCCTGCTAACAGACTTAAAGCCTCTGCATATCGAAAGTTATTATCAATCTATGTACAGTCGCGGGAACTCTGCAAACACTGTACTGCATCATCATGTTCAAATTCGGAAGGCATTAGATTACGCCGTAAAAATCGATTTGATTTCTACCAATCCTGCCGATAAAATTGAAAGGCCTAAAATCGCAAACTATATAGCTAATTTTTACAATCGGGACGAAATAGGTAAACTACTTGAAGCCTACAAAGGAAACTCTCACGAAATAGCCATATATTTGGCGGCGTATTATGGTTTGCGGCGAAGCGAAGTTTTGGGCTTACGTTGGCAGAGCGTGGACTTTAAGAACAAGAAAATCACTATCAATCATAAGGTCGAGGAACTATTCGGAAAGGATAAATACGGCGGCGAGATTATTCATAAGAGCGATATATTGAAAAACACGTCGAGCTACCGAACCATGCCGTTGTTTCCCGTTATTGCCGATATGCTATTGAAAACAAAGGAGCGGATAACGAAAGATAGAGAACGCTTGGGCGACCTGTACAGCGATAAGAATTTGGATTATATATGTTTGGACTATTGCGGGCGAATTATTAAGCCATCGACACTTACTCAATCATTTCCCGAAACCCTTGTTAAGAACGGACTAAAAAAAATCCGTTTCCATGATTTGCGCCATTCTTGCGCAAGTCTTATGCTTGCCGAGGGCGTTCCTATGAAAGACATACAGGCATGGCTTGGACACGCGACTTTTAAGACGACTGTTGACAATAAATATGGTAACACAAAAAGCACTTCAAAACAGCCAAATTTAATGTAGGATTCTCGACAAAACTTGTCCCCGTCTTTTTTAATCGAAAGAACTGTCATGGCGTATCTGTAAAATTGCCGTGACAGTCTTTTGGCCTGCACTTTATCCGGCAACAGCGGAAATACATGGAATTTTCTTGCCATTGTGAAGTTTTCGGCATCATAATACAATATCAAAATCACGCCGACGCTTTCAGCAAACGCCGGAAGCGCGTTGCAATAAATTTTACAATTCTTTTTGAATTCTTTACGTATTCTTGCCTGTCAAATTAACCGCCGTGTGATATGATTATTCTGGCGAGGGTTGTTCGTAATTGTTACGAATGATTACGGGTGAATAAAGTCCTATACTTTTATAAAGCCCGATCGCCGAAAATAAAAACACACAGGGAGATTCGTATGAATCAAAAACAGACCGCAACGACGGCCACAAAAAGACGAGGAGTAAACGCCGTGCTGACGGCGGCGTTGCTCGCACTACTCATGACGCTGGCGGCGTTCGCGGCGTCGGGCATTATGCCTAAAAGCGTTAGTCCTGCTTTTGCCGCCGACGCTATCGAGGTAAGCACCGAGCAGCAGTTTGTCGCCGCGGCGACCGAACTCAACGGCAAAACGGGCACGATTAAGCTGACCGGCAGCTTTACGCTTGCCACCCAGGTAAACTTCGCGGCGGGCAGCAATGTGACCATTACCGCGGACAAGACCGCGGACTACGCGTCGTCGACGCTAACCGTTACGGATACGGCGGGCGACAGCCATTTTTACATAACCTCAACCGCCGTCGTTACATTTGAGAATATTAAGATAACCGGCACTACTGCGTCTTATGTTTTCAACAACCGGAACACCTCCGTTTTAAACATCACAGGCTGCGACATAAGGACGTCGGCAGGCGCATATTTGATTTACGTCAGAGACACCAGCGTAATAAACGTCTTGGATTCTTACCTGCATTGCACGACGCGTACTTTTTACGGCGGCGCCGGCACTATACACGCAAGGGGGGACAGCACGATTTCGGGACCCAACGGAACGGTGCCTTACCGCGCCACCCTTGTATTGTACGACAACGTGACGGTAATCGGCACTCCGCGCGGCAACGAGGACACACAGCGCATCGATTTAAGAAACTGCAAGGTCGCGGCGGCGGGAGTAAGCAGCATTACTCTTTCTAAGGAAAGAATCATCGCGGGCAACGCTTCGGACGCCGTCACAAACGCCGACGCAAAAATTTATTATTCGATAGGCGTGATGAGCGACCCCGTCGCAAACGGGACAGAGTTTACCTCTCCCATAGCGATAAGCGGGCTTACCGTGATTAAAGCCGTAATCAAATTAGGCGGTTTTTTCACCGAGGTATTTACGTCTACGGTCGGCTATGAGGACGGCATGGAGCTGAGCGGAATCGAGGTCAACACCGGTACTGCCAACCTTTTGGCGAAGGCGGGCACCGCGATAAGGACGACGGGGCTTTCGGTAATCGGCAAGACTGCGGGCAGCGACATTCCCGTCAGCCTGTCCGAATGCACCCTGTCGCTGACAAGTATTCCCGCCGGCCAGCCCGAGGGCTTTGTGGACGTTACCGTTACATACAACGCTAAGCCCGCGCTTACGGCAAGCTTCCAGGTCTATGTCTACAGGGATAACACGACCTTAATTCAGGTGAGAAGTCAGTCGGAGCTGACCGAGGCAGTGGCGTTTTTCAGCGGCAAAACGGGAACGATCAAGGTGATAAAGTCGCTGAGCATGGCGCCGCTTACCGCCGCCGCATTAGGCAACTGCAACCTAAAAATTACCGCCGACAAAACCGCCGACTACAACTCGTCCACGGTTACCGTCACAAGCGGCGTCGCCTTTACAATGACGGGGAGCGCGGTTCTCACCCTTGAAAACTTAAAATTTATCGGCAATTATTCGTCGCTTGCCATGATACAAGACGCCGTCAGGCTTAATATAGCCGGCTGCGACATGAGCGCGGGCAGCAGCTCGTACCTTTTCTATATAAACAGAGGCACTACCGAAACGGCGTCCTGCGTCACGGATATAACAGATTCCGTGCTTTTCAGCACTACGCGCACCTTTTACGGGAACAATCTGGGCGGCCTTGTCCACCTGCGCGGCAACACCTCGGCAGTCGGGACGGGAGACGGTAGCTATGTATTCTACCGCGGCGCGTTTGTACTGCACGACAGCGTTACGTATACGGGCTCGACAAGCGGAACAACGCTTACCGATTTACGCAACGTCAAAATCGACTCGGCTATCATGTTCGGGAAGCTTGTACTCGCAAAGGCAAGGGTTAACCCCGCCGTAGCGTCGGACGCCGTCACCAACGCCGCCTGCCAAATCGTTTACACAACGGACGGAAGCGACCCGACAACCTCGGAAACCGCCGAGATATATACGGCGCCCGTCGACTTAGAGGGGAAGACATTTACCGTAAGGGCGGTACTTAGAAGAGCCGCCTACTTTACGGGCCCGGTCACCGTCGAATGCAGCCCCGAGAACGAGATTCCGGTCACAGGCATTACCATCAAGCAGCCGGACAAAATCACTTACCTTGCGGGAGAGGAAATTGACCTTACAGGGCTTGCGGTCTCGGCGGTGGCGGGAGAATATACCGCGCTTTTGACGGACGGCGAATACAGCCTGTCCGCCACAAGCGTCCCCGCAAGCCA
>Ga0123353_10017331_pt1 | contig 10582 bp, 11 predicted proteins | sample TergutLab28metaG_3_FD_92763 | JGI IMG/M metagenome (GOLD analysis project Ga0123353, IMG submission 92763) | Labiotermes labralis P3 segment gut microbial communities from Petit-Saut dam, French Guiana - Lab288 P3 | ecosystem: Host-associated > Arthropoda: Insects > Digestive system > Gut ... | reverse complement strand
TGTTGTTAGCGCGCATGCCATCAATCGCGGCGAAATGCCGGAACTTGGTAACAAGTCCGATGACTTCTTTTTCGAGCGTTGCGAAACGCCCGCAGAGATAAAACACAAGATATTGGGTCTTGTGACAGACAGAATACCCAACTACTTGAAATGCGGGTCGGACAAGTTACAAGTGCTTACGCCGATGAAGATGGGCGAAGCCGGCATGAACAGTTTGAATGTTGCATTGCAGGAGAGTTTGAATCCGTCAGAGGCGGGTAAAGATGAATGCCAGTATGGCGAGACAACGTATCGTGTCGGTGACCGAGTGATGCAGATAATAAATAATTACAACCAAGAATGGCAACGTGGTGGCGAGATTGGTGCAGGCGTGTTTAACGGAGACATTGGCACTGTAATAGCGGTTGACAGTCAGAGCGGTGAAGTTGCGGTTGCGCTTGAGGACGGGCGCGAGACGGTGTATACACGCGCGGATTTGTCAACACTTGTGTTGGCGTATGCGATTACGGTGCACAAGTCGCAAGGGTGCGAATTCGATGTAGTCGTGATACCCGTTACCAGTGGTGCGTACATGATACTGACTCGAAACCTGTTGTACACGGCGGTGACGCGAGCAAAGCGGATGGTGATGTTGGTCGGCAGTGCAGAGAACGTCGCGAAGATGGTTGGGAATAACTATACAAAGAAACGGCACACGATGTTGCGGGAGTTTATAATAGAGATGAAAGAAAAGGCACAGCAAATGTTTGGAGTTGATGCCGATGATGGGGTAGAATAGATTATGGACGGCAGAGTAAGTCACAAAGATTATTGGGAAGAGATTGCCAAGAAGGAGCCGAAGGCAGAGGGTGAGGTTTGGACAAATCGCTATATCGAGAACGCAAGTACGTGGGCGGCGCTGAAGATACTTGACCTTGGTTGCGGTCGTGGGTATGAAACGGCATATTGCATGGGCGAAGGGCATGATGTGGTTTCCGCTGATTTGGCGCTTGGAATGATTATGCATCTGCAATCAAAGGTACCCGGAAGCAAGGGCATTGTGTTTGATATGGCAAAAAGTGATTGGGAGATTTTCAAAACCAATCAATTTGACGCGGTTATTGCAAGTTTGAGTTTGCATTATTTTGACGAGAGGACAACTGCGCGAATAATTAAAGAGATTCAGAGGGTTTTAAGGCCCGGCGGTAAATTGTATGCGAGGGTGAATTCTGCGTATGACTTTGCATATGGCGCGGGTAACGGAGATGAGATTGAGAGGAACTTTTACGTTGACCGTGAGCGCGGTACGACTAAGCGGTATTTTGATGAGAAAGATGTGAAGCGGTTTTTTGAGCCGCTTGGCGATTTGAAATATGAAGAGATGAAAATTACTTATTTCGGCGGCAAGAAAGTTGTTTTTGAGATTGTTGTTGAAAATAAAAAGTCAACCTCATGTGGTTGACTTTGTTGGTTATTCAACGGTTACAGCTTTTGCCAAGTGTCTTGGTTTGTCGGGGTTGTGACCTTTAAGTTTGCAAAGATGTAGGGCGAAGAGTTGGGTGGGGATGACGGCATAGCAAAATGAAAGAGGGGACGCTGGGACTTCTATTTCCCAGATTTTGCTGCCACGGGCTTTGGCTTCGGCAATGGTGTTAGCGGTTTTTGGTTTAACGGATTCATCCGTTTGGAATACCGCTGTCAACGTTTCAGGGTTGACAAGAGAAAGTGGTCCGTGTTTGAGTTCGCCGGCGGGGAAGCCTTCGCTGTGGATATATGCGCTTCCTTTGACTTTCATTGCGGCTTCGAGAGCAGTGTAGGCGTCGAGTCCTTTTCCGACAAAGAAGATTTGTCTTTTGTGTTGGTGCTTTGCGGCGAGGGCGGCTATATCTTTGCTTTTTGCAAGGATTGCGCGTGCGTGCATAGGAAGCAGAGAGAAAGCATTCTTTGAGAAAACCGGCTTTTCACAAATTGCGTTGACGATTATGGCGCCGAGAAGGACTTGGGCGCAGAAAGATTTTGTTGAGGGGACTGCGATTTCAAAACCTGCGAATGTGGGAATGTAGTAGTTGGCTTCGCGGGCAATAGTCGAGTTTGGAGTATTGCATAGGGCAATGACAGGAAGGTTGTTTTCTTTTAGCATGTTCATTGCAGAGATGGTGTCTGCGGTTTCGCCACTTTGGCTTAGAACCAGACCTATGTCAGTTGGAAGGATTAAAGGGTCTTTGAAACGAAGTTCGCTTGCCGTATGGTTTTTGACACGGATTTTGCAGTGCTTTTCAAGAAGTGCACCTATGATTAACCCAGCGTTGTATGAAGTTCCGCAAGCACAGATGTGAATTGTGGCGGCATTTTTAATTGTATCCAGAAGTTCGTTTTGGATTGATGTAAGCGTGATGAGCCTTTGGAAGACTTCCGGGATGTCGTTGATTTCTTTTTCCATGAAGGATTTGAAAGGGCCTTTGGTGATGAGTTCGCGACTGTGCGGTGGTTTGATGAGTTGCTTTACGGTTGGCCGGTTGTTTTCATAGAAGTAGATTATGTTATTATCAATTACTGCCATTTCGTTGTTTTCGATTATATATATGTTGTCGGTTTTTGAAAGGGCAGTTGGGATGTCGGATGATATTATGCAAAAGTCTTTTCCCGCGCCGATGACCAGAGGCATTCCGTTCTTGACGGCGATTAAGGTATTTGGACTTGCTGCTGCTATTGCCAAGAAGGCGTAGCTGCCCTTAAGGTGTTTGAGAGCCTTTTGGATGGCTTTACGAAGGTCGCCTTGATAGTAAATCTGGATGAGGTTTGGGATGACTTCGGTATCCGTTTCCGATCGCATTGTTATTCCGTGCGTTGCCAAAAATTCGGTGAGTTCAAGATAGTTTTCGATGATGCCATTGTGAACGACTGCGATTTCGTTATTATTTGACAGGTGCGGGTGGGCGTTGAGTTCGGTTGCTCCGCCATGGGTTGCCCAACGGGTGTGGCCGATTGAGATGCGGCAGTTTGGCGGGTTGATATCTTGTGTTTTTTGAATGAGTTGTTCGGCGTGACCGACGGCTTTGATGGCTTTGACTTTTTTGCCTTCGTGGTAGGCGAGTCCTGCGCTGTCGTAGCCCCTGTATTCAAGTTTTGTTAGTCCGTCCAAGACGCTGTCGATTGCTTTTTCTTTCCCAAAAAATCCTATGATGCCGCACATATGAACCTCCCAATTGTGCAATTATATGGGAGGTCTGCGAATAATGTCAAATATAAGTTGTAGTATGTCAATGAGTGGTATATAATAAGGTTATGAAGAATGCAAAGAGGGGAAGTGTTTTCTTGTTATGCGCCGCGATGGTGTTTCTGTTCGTTGGATGCAGCGGAACGGGACCTGACACCAAAGATTTAAGTGGCATAATAGAGACGAGTTATCCGAGGACGGTGTCAATTGAGATTTATGACCGCCAGTATGGCGGAGGCAGGGTAAGCGCTGGAAGCGGGGTTATTGTTCATGCGGATAATAACACGAGTTTGCTTGCCACGAATGCTCATGTTATTGGAGACAAGGGGACGGATGAGAATCCTAACTATAACTCCAACGGGGTTAGGCTTCGTTACAGTTCCAATGTTTGGATAAGTATTATACATTGGTCGGGCGACCTTTATGCCGGGCGTGTTAATCCGTATAGTTATGCAGAGATGGCGCCGTATACCGTTGCACGGTTCCAGGCTTCTACGAGTACTGTTTTGTACGATAATGCCAAGGAAGATTTGGCTATAATCAAGTTTACTCCGCGCGCGGACTTTCGCAACAATAGGGCGTCGTTGCGAAGTGATGAAAAAAAGCCTCCTCGTGTTGGTGAACCTGTTGCGGCGCTTGGGTACAGTTTTGGCGAGTTTTATAGGGCCTCGGTAGGTGTGGTGACGCAAGTGTTTCCTAGGTACACTACTAGTTCTGAAGGCGGAAAGGAGTTTAAGTACGCATTTATGCATGATGCGATTACTATTAACGGGAACAGCGGAGGACCGGTGTTTGATGCCGAGGGCAACCTTTTAGGGTTGACGACCATGGTTATTGTGATGTGTGTATCGGGTGATTCGGGTTGTATTTATGACCCACCAGCGGTTCGCGACCACGATTGTGATGTTGCGGCGTTGGGATTTTCGCTTGCGATAAGCGCGCGTCATATTGCCGAGGTTATGGACAGACCGGCGCACGCGTCGTGGTATGCATAAATAATTGGGAGTTACAAATGAAGATACTTTGTGAAGTAAGTGTGAGGCATGTACATTTGAGTGAGGCGGATTTAAAAGCTTTGTTTGGCAAAGATGCCGAACTTGGCGTTGTGAGGACAATAAGTCAGCCCGGGCAGTTTTTGAGCGACAAGAGAGTGGACTTGGTAGGACCCAAGCGTACAATTACAGGTGTGTCGGTGTTGGGGCCGCTTAGGAAAGCTACGCAGGTCGAAGTTTCGCGTACGGATTGTTTTACTTTGGGTATGAAGGATGTACCAGTGCGTGGGAGTGGGGATTTGGACGGGACTCCCGGTATGGTATTACAGGCGGGGGATAAAAGCATAGAATTGGAATCCGGTGTGATCGTTATACAGCGACATGTGCATATTACGCCTTCGGATGCGACAAAGTATGGTTTTGTTGATGGACAGATTGTGCAAGTCAAGGTGGAAGGCGAGCGAGGCGGCATTTTGGCAGGTGTGGTTGTTCGCACAGGCGAGGGACATTTGAATGCTGTGCACTTGGATAGCGATGAAGGGAATGCCCTTGGCATTGCATGTTCCGAGGTCGAAATAATTAAATGAACGGAATAGTTACAAGTGTGCATAGGACAGGTTGCGAAACTTTTATTGATGGTTTGGGCAAACCTGTTTTTTGTTTGCTTAAGTGTGATGAGTTACCTGTGGTAAATGACAAAGTTACAATTGAGAAACGTGAAGATAAGTACTTTGTTGTCGGAATTTTACCGCGCAGGAACTTGATTGCAAGGTATGATTCCTGCAAGGATAGGCATCAAGGGTTTGCGGCGAATGTTGATACTGTGTTTATTGTGACCAGCGCCAATCGCGAGTTTTCGAAGAACCGTATTCAAAGGTTTTTGGCTTTGTGCGAGGGGCAAGATGTACGTAAGGTTGTTGTCGTTACGAAGATAGATATTGCCGGCGAGATTCCGAGTATTGCTATAGATGGCGTTGAGCAAATCAACATTAACGCGCTTGATGTAGATGATGTTAAGAAGTTGGTATGGAAAGGCACTGCGCTTTTGATGGGGTCGAGTGGGGTTGGGAAGAGTACTATACTTAATACACTTTGCGGGCTTAATTTGAAGACACGCGAAGTTCAGGCGGATAGGCTTGCAAATAAGGGGCGGCATACAACGAGCGCGCGTACGATGTATTTTTTGCCGGACGGGCGCAGAATCGTTGATACTCCCGGTGTGCGCATAGTCGGAGTCGAGGGAATTGTTGGCGAAAATAGGCGCGGGCGCGGAAGAAAAAGTTAATATTGTACATAATAATCAATGCAATTCGTTTGACCATTATAGTCGGCGGATGTATAGTAAATAGGAAACCTATGAAGAAAACTTGGGGAGTTTTGGTTGTTGCAATATGCCTTCTTGTCGCGGGCATTTTGGGTCATGGCTCTTTATTTACGCAAAAAAATAACAGTTCGCCGAAGGAAGTTTCGGCAAGCAGTTTTTCCGGGATGTATAATCAGTTCAGGCTTTTTGGGGACAGTCTTGGTATTTTTATTTTAAAAGAAGATAGGGAATTTGACGTAAACGATTTCTTTATCGGCAGTGTTGTTTTGACACCAATGAGTGGGCAGGATGATACAACCGGACGTGCGTATACAGACTTTTGGGAAATAGAGTGGAAATATGAGGCTGTTGTTATTGACTCCAACGGTAATTGGCGTACGACCGAAATAATCCGGCTTAATGTTGGGTATGGACAGAGGAATGTTACTTATTGGTTGCCTAGGGCCGCGGTTGCCGGGGATTATGGTATTAGGGTAACGGCTTATGTTGGTGGTGAGAAACTTCATGACAGGCGAGACCGACTTGTTTCCGGTATTTATTTGATTAAGTATGCAGAGGAATTAAGTTACATGTATTGTGTTGACCATACTGGTCAGACGTCTTATGACGTGGTGGCGCCCGGTGGTGGGCTTGGCAGAACGATTTCTGTTGCTGTTGTCGTGAACCCCGGTGCGGTTCGGACGGATGACATGATTCAAGGCGAGGTTCACAATGTTGCCTCCGGTGTAGATAGGTTCAATATTGGCAATTTGGCACCGGAGGCGGCGCTTAATGCCTCGAGTTTGAATTTTCATTTTGAAAGCGCCTGGGGGCAGCCACTGGAATGGTGGGAGGCTCAGCCATATGCGTGGGTAGAAGACGGAATGATACAGATATATTTGCCGCCTTGGCTTCCGCGCGGAAACTATGTGTTACGTGTGTACCACAAGATAACAGATGAAGTTTTTGGAACTTATGTTGTACGGAACGGCGGAGTATTCATGGAGAAAGGTCCCGGCATTGAAGCAGTTATACCGAAAATATTTCTTGCTGGCGTCGTCTTTTGCGTCATATTTGGAGTATTGTATATGGTTCCTGCGGTGGCGATAAGTGTTCAGAATATGAAATACAGAGCCATGGAACAAAAAAGGTATAGGGCAGCACTTGAAATATCGGGATCCAATCTTACCGAGGCGGAAAGAGAGGAGTTGGAAAAAGAGCAATTACAGGCCGCAAAAGAATCCAGAAGCGGTAAGTTCTTGGGCAAGATGGCTGAGAATCGGCAGAAGCGTGAGATAGCGCGAGAGGCTGGACTTACCATGGAAGAGTTCAATGAGCTTGAAAAACGATTGAAAAAGGAACAAAACCAAAAAGAGGTCAGTTTGTCTTCGTTCAGAAAAGCGCTTGATGGCAAGGCAAATGTTATCACACAGCAACAAGAGGCAGAAGAAGAAGCGAGCAGACAAGCTGAGGAGAAAGCGAAGCCGCAACAACGCGCGGCGGGTACGCCAGAGTTCGATATGCTTGACAGCATGAAAGGCAATGATGAGGTTGAGAAAGCGATTGCGGAAAAGACAAAGGTTGAGAGTGAAGTAGGGGCAGAGAAACAAGAAGATGATCCTGGAAGCGGTAGTATATTGGCGAGACTGAAGGCATTGACTGGGGAGGACAACTAGATACGTGAGTTTTGATCTTGAACTTGTGACCGCTACGACGTTGGACGGTCAAAAGGTTAGTGTTGTTCGAAAGGACTTGAGGCGGGCAGCCCATTGTTATGCGGTCATTGTTCGTGACGGAAAGGTTTTGATTATGCCGCAATGGAAGGACAATGGCTTTGGCTTCCCAGGCGGAAGCATAGAGTTGGGCGAAGATCATGCGCTTGGGTTAGTGCGTGAGATTAAGGAAGAGACGGGGTATGAGATAAGGTTACGCGGCGTAATTGATGTGTTTACTTCTATATTTATGAATTACAAGAATAACAAGGCGCAACACAGTTTGTTGGTTTACTATGCCGCGGATATTGTAAGGGGACGTAGGTCTGATGAAGGGTTTAGCGAGTCAGAGTTGCAATACATGAAAAAGGCGAAATGGGTGACTTTGGATGAGTTGAAAACAATGCAGTTTACGTGCAACACGCAAGAGCCGCTTAAGGTAATAAGGAAGTATTTGGAAGCCAAGATAGCGCTTGGTAAATAGGCTTGCACCTGCGGGTTTACATAAAAGAAAAAAATAGATATAAACTGTTGACAAATATTAAAGGGTAGTGTAGTATTACCCTTGCGTGTTGTGCGATGACACACACGGGCGCGTGTAAGGAGAAAGTTATTTATGCCGAAAAACAAGATTAGGGTAAAACTTAGTGGTTATGACCACAGTTTGGTCGAATTGGCTGTGCAACGTATCATTGAGGCTGCTACGAAAAATGGGTCGAAGATTTCCGGACCTGTGCCGTTGCCGACCGAGAAAGAAATTGTGACTGTTATTAGAAGTCCTCATAAGTACAAGGATTCGAGGGAACAGTTCGAGAAGCGCACACACAAGCGCCTTATCGATATTTACAATCCTAATCAAAAGGTTGTAGAGGTGTTGACTCGCTTGGAAATGCCTGCTGGTGTGGATATACAGATAAAGCTTTAAGGGGGTTAACGTTCGGGTGGGGATTGCTTCGTCGTTCCTCCTCGCAATGACAAAAGGGATAATATGGACAAAAATATTTTAGGAAAAAAAGCGGGGATGACGCAGGTGTTTGACAGCACCGGCAAAGTTATTCCTGTGACCGTTATTGAGGCGGGACCTTGCGTGGTCACCCAAATCAAAACCGTTGAGGTCGATGGGTACAATGCGATTCAAGTTGGCTTTGCGGAAGTGCGTAAGAGTTTGGCGAACAAGCCTGAAACCGGGACTTTTAAGAAGGCGGGAGTTACTCCGCGTCGCTTTTTGCGTGAGTTTCATGTTGCGGACGTTGCGGCGTATACTCTTGGTCAAGAAATCAAGTGTAATGTGTTTGCAGATGGCGACCTTGTAGACGTAACTGCAAAAACCAAGGGACATGGGTTTACCGGTGTTATCCAACGTTGGAATCAGTCTCGTGTGGGTCCGATGTCGCACGGTACGGGTCCTATTCATCGTTCGGCGGGCTCTATGGGTGCGAATTCTTGCCCAAGCCGTGTTTTCCCCGGGAAACATGGAGCAGGTCAATATGGTGACGAGCAAGTCACAGTTCAAAACCTTACTGTTATTAAAGTCGATGCAGATAAAAACTGTATTTTGGTCAAGGGTGGCATTCCGGGAGCGGAGGGCGCCCTTGTTTCAATTAAGGCTGCTGTTAAGGGTAAGAAGAAGAAGGAGGCTGGGAAGAAATAATGAAAATCAACGTTTTAGACCAAAAAGGTAAAGTTGCAGAAGAAATCGCAGTCGACAAATCCGTCTTTGGTGCCGAGCGCAACGAAGGATTGATTCATGAAGTCGCTGTTGCTTTGCAAAACAATCAAAGACAGGGTACAAAGAGCACCTTGACACGAAGCGAAGTCCGCGGGCATGCAAAGAAACCGTATCGTCAAAAAGGTACCGGCAATGCACGTCAGGGTTCGACAAAGGCCCCACACATGGATGGGGGCGGTGTTGCGTTTGCACCGAAACCTAGGGACTTCCGTACCAAAATTAACAAGAAGAAAAAAGATGCGGCGTTCATAAGTGCGATAAGCGGAAAGCTTGCAGATAAAGAATTCATTGTTATCAAAAATACAAAGCTTGCAGTAGCGAAAACAAAAAATGTTGCCAAAATTTTGGAGCACCTAAAAATTGATGACAAAAAGGTAATGTTTGTTACCGCCGAGACGGATGTTGAATTCGTGCGGAGCGCAAATAACATCCCTTTGGCGGGTGTCACTCCTGCGGCGCAGCTCAGTGTTTTGGACATCGTTACTTATAAGTACTTGGTTGTCAGTGTTGATGCGGTGCGTGCAATTGAGGCCGCTTACAAAGGAGGTGCGAAATGAACGCTCATCAAATTATAATTCGTCCGATATTAAGTGAAAAATCTTTCGCGACGATTAAGGAAAAGATGTACACGTTTGAAGTGCATCCGAAGGCGACAAAGCCACAAATCAAAAAGGCTGTCGAAGAAATCTTTAAGGTAAAAGTCGATAAGGTAAGCACAGCAAATTATGACGGAAAGCCAAAACGCCATGGAAGGCACGAGGGGACAACGTCAAAATGGAAGAAGGCTTATGTACAAATTAGTGCAGACAGCAAGCCAATTGAGTTCTTTGAGAGCTTGCAGTAAAAAATGATAGTGCGTAAGGTAGGGATTGCTTCGTCGTTCCTCCTCGCAATGACAAGGAGAAAAAATTATGGGAATTAAAAGGTTTAATCCAAGGAGTCCAGGGTCGCGGTTCAAAACCGTGTCAACCTTTGACGAAATCACGGATAAGCATAAGCGGCCCGAAAAATCGCTTGTAGAAAAGAAGAAAAAGACTGGCGGTCGCAACAATCAGGGCAAAATTACTACGAGGCATATTGGTGGCGGTAACCGTCAACTTTATCGTAAAGTCGATTTCAAGCGCGACAAAACCGGTGTTCCGGCGACAGTAGCGGAAATCGAATATGATCCAAATCGTTCGGCAAACATTGCACTTTTGCATTATGTTGACGGATCCAAGGCGTATATTTTGGCGCCTATGGGTCTTGCAAAAGGTGACAAGGTAATCAGCGGTACAAACGTGGAAGTTAAGGTTGGTAATGCTATGCCGCTTTCGGTCATTCCTATTGGTCAAATGGTTCACAACATTGAAATGCAACCCGGCAAGGGCGGTCAAATCGCACGTAGTGCTGGCGGATATGCACGTTTGATGGGTAAAGATGGCGGATATGCAATTTTGAAGATGCCTAGCGGCGAAATGCGCAAGGTTCCTGAAACGTGTTTTGCGACTATCGGACAAATCGGAAATATTGACCACGAGCTTATCAGCTTGGGCAAAGCCGGTCGCAATCGCCATAAAGGCGTGCGTCCGACCGTTCGTGGGGTCGTTATGAATCCTTGTGATCACCCTCATGGTGGTGGTGAAGGCAAGAGCCCTGTTGGTATGAAGA
>Ga0123353_10017327_pt1 | contig 10582 bp, 9 predicted proteins | sample TergutLab28metaG_3_FD_92763 | JGI IMG/M metagenome (GOLD analysis project Ga0123353, IMG submission 92763) | Labiotermes labralis P3 segment gut microbial communities from Petit-Saut dam, French Guiana - Lab288 P3 | ecosystem: Host-associated > Arthropoda: Insects > Digestive system > Gut ... | reverse complement strand
TTTTATCACAGTGTAAATGCTCCGTAGACGGCAAACTGCTTGATAGACATCGGGTCGAATCTACCCGAAATGACAGGACGCAAAAGAGCCGGACAGGATTATCCTGTCCGACCGTTATTTTGCCCCTACACAGTGAATGGTATCGTCTGTTTCGAAATCATTATCCCGCGGGTACTGCAACCCCCATTTGTCCGGGCCTTTTAAGAGGGTTCCCGCGTCGTCTATTTTTTGGTACGCATTGTACGAGTCTATCCCTGTTTCGAGCTGTGCAGGCTCACCTTTCCATACTTCGAGAACAAATCGTCCAGCATCGCGTTCAACGACACCGCAGCGTAATCGGTTATGCTGATGTACGTCTTACGGTCGTAGCGCCTGCAAAGCTCTGCGTGCGACACCTCTTTACCCACTGTGCCCGGGTACAGGTTGTTTCCGACCTCGCTGACCAGTTGCTGCATCGTTATGCAGTTGACAAGCATGGTGTCCACTACTTCTATATCTTTCAGCACAACATAGAAGCCGAACTGATCGTGCCAGAGAAACTCGTCTGCTAAGTGGGCTGCTTCATTCGCCTCGTCAGCGCCGCATGAGCGAGCACGTCCCGCAACAATGGCTGTTTTCGCGCCATCCGCATCGTTGCTCAATGCTGTCAGGAATAGCAGCATCCCCTCCCGCAGCATTCTCGGGAACTTTTTTGAACAGGTGTAGTACATGTTCAATCTCTTGTGGTAGTTTGGCGTGTACACCTCGTCAGGAGAGAACCTGATATCGCTCTTCCCGTGAAACTTCAACACAGTGCTGCTCAGCGCAAGGTCCTTCATGAGCGGAGGATAGATGGACATGGGTCACCTCTTTGTTTCATTGCTTAAAGCTAAGTTGCCTGCGCGAATACTATCACAAATGCCTATTTCTGTCAACGCACTTGTCGAGCTGTAAAGCAGGCTCCAGAAGGCGTTCTGATGCCCGGAGCCTGCTCAACGCGCCCTTAGGATATGGGTTTTAAACCAGCATTGTGTTCTGCCTGTTCGTTGTGCTCACCAGTGAGTCTATGCTCTGTACAACCCCTGAGCTGCCGGTACATTTATCTCACAGTTTCGCCGTAGCCGTAATGCTCCACAATGTAGTCGATATCCTTGTCGCCACGACCTGACAGATTGACCAATATCGACCCTGTTTGCTTCTCCCTGGCGTACTTGATCGCATACGCGAGGGCATGCGCACTCTCGATCGCCGGAATGATGCCCTCTGTACGGCAGAGCAGGAAGAAGGCGTCCATTGCCTCGTCATCACTGATCGCGACGTACCGAATCCTGCCCTGATCATGTAAAAAGGCGTGCTCTGGGCCGACGGATGGGTAATCCAAGCCGCTCGCCACCGAGTAGACCGGCAACGCTTCACCCTCTTCATCTTGTAGGAGATAGCTTTCAAACCCGTGAAGCACACCTTTTATGCCAAATGTGATAGAAGCAGCATGGTCTCCTGCCTCGGAGCCGCGCCCCAGCGGCTCTGCTCCGTAAATCTCCACCGGATCGGCCAGGAACGGGATGAACAGCCCTGCCGAGTTGGATCCGCCACCCACCGCAGCGCACAACGCGTCGGGGAGGTTTCCTGTCATTTCCAGAAACTGCTCCTTTGCTTCCTGTCCTACTACCATCTGAAAATCGCGTACCATTCTTGGAAAAGGATGAGGACCGACCACGCTGCCGATGCAGTAAATGGTATCCTTGTACTCCTTCATATACCCTTCGAAGGCGGCGTCCACCGCTTCCTTCAGTGTCGCAAGTCCGTGCGACACGGGCACAACGCGCGCCCCAAGCAGCTTCATTCGCGTTACATTCGGCGCCTGTTTGGCAATGTCGACCTCACCCATATAGATGTCGCACGCCATGCCAAAATAGGCAGCAGCAGTCGCCAACGCAACACCGTGCTGCCCTGCCCCAGTTTCTGCGATGAGTTTCTTCTTTCCCATATGCTTTGCCAGAAGGCCTTCGCCCATGCAGTGGTTGATCTTGTGCGCACCCGTGTGGTTTAGGTCCTCACGCTTGACGTAAATCTGGCAGTTGCTCCCAATGGTGGCACTCAGCCTTTCGCAGTGGTACACAGGAGTGGGCCTTCCCTGATAATCCCTCCTGATCCGCTTCAGTTCGCTGATGAACTGCGCGTTGTTGCGAAGGGCGTCGTACGCTTCCTCGATTTCCTTGAACGCCGCCTCCAGCTCAGGTGGGATGTACTGCCCCCCATAGGGGCCGAACCGCCCATTGCTGTCAGGGTAGTTCTTCAAGTAAGTCTCGTAGTCTCTGTTCTTGTTCATGTTCTTCACCCGCACGGCTGTTGGACCGGCACTTCCTTTCTATTAATATTCAAATTACTCTGTAGTGTTCTGCGGTCCAACATAAAACGCCCCCGTCATACTGCAAAAAGCAGCAGACAAGGGCGGATTCACCGCGGTACCACCTTGCTTCCCGGTTGCCCGGGCACTCGCTGAAGGTGCCAACACACCTTCTGCAACATAACGGATGCAACCCGTCGCGGGATACTAAGCCAATCGCTTTTCACCGCGCGCTCGATGGTCCATTTGCCAAGCCGTTTCTTCCAAGGTTCTCAGCATCCCTTGGTCTCTGTAAAGGCGTATCTCGACGTTATCTCCATCTCATCGCTTTGTCGGCAATCATACCATGCTTCATCGGAAAAGTCAACCTGTCCGACGAAAAAGTAAGCAAAGTGCGTTAGGTGCAGATGCTAATCGAACGAATACCGAAGCTTTGGGTTTCTTGCTGCCATCGCTTCATCCGGACGCCCGACCGGAGTGGTCGACGGCGCATCAAATAGCGGCTGTGGATCGATCAGCGCCTGCTCGTACAGATCGCGCAGAATACCTGCAGCGCGGTCAAGCATTTCTCTTGACTCGGTCTCGGTCGGTTCGAACATCAGCGCTTCTTCCACAATGAGCGGGAAGTACATGGTGGGCGGATGAATATCGTAGTCGAGCAGCGCTTTGGCAATGTCCTTTGCAGTAACACCGGTTTTCTTTTTCAACTCGGTCATCGATACCACAAACTCGTGCATACAGGTATCCTTATACGGAGTTTCGTACAGGTTTTCTATCTTGCTTCTCAAGTAGTTGGCAGTTAGGACCGAGTGGCGCGCCGCTTCCTGAAGACCTTCCGCACCCAGTGTCAGGATATAGGAAAGCGCTTTGATTACAACAAGGAAGTTGCCATAAAAGGTCTTTATACGTCCTATACTTTGCACCGGGTCGTAAAACGCATAGGAATCCCCGTCCCGCGCTTGTTGCTGCAGCGGCAGGAAGGGGCGCAGGATTTCCTTGCAACCGACAGCGCCCGACCCCGGGCCGCCTCCGCCATGCGGTGTTCCGAATGACTTGTGCAGGTTCAGATGAATCACATCAAACCCCATATCTCCCGGCCTCGCGATGCCCATGATCGGATTGAGGTTGGCGCCGTCGTAATAGCATAATCCGCCGGCTTCGTGAATGATCTGTGTGATCTCGCGAATGTTCGTGTCGAACAATCCCAACGTGTTCGGATTCGTGAGCATGAGCGCTGCTGTATCATGCCCGACAACCTCCCTCAAACGCGCAGCATCCACCAGCCCATTTTTGTCAGAAGGCATGTTGATGCAGGTCATTCCGTTCATCGCTGCGGTTGCGGGATTTGTCCCGTGTGCAGCGTCCGGAACGATGATTTTTGTGCGTCCGGTTTCGCCTCGCGACTTCAAATAGGCATTGATCAGCAGCACGCCCAAATGCTCTCCGTGCGCACCGGCAGCGGGATGAAAGCATACCGCATCCATGCCCGTGATTTCGCACAAAAACTGCTCTGCCAGAACATAGGCTTCCAAGCAACCTTGTACTGTGTGGATCGGTGCGAGCGGGTGTATTTGCGTGAAACCGGGCAGAGAAGCCATCTCCTCACCGAGCTTCGGATTGTACTTCATTGTACACGATCCCAACGGATAAAACCCGTCGTTGACTCCATGCGTTCGCTTGAGTAGTTCGGTATAGTGCCTTGCAAGGTCAATTTCCGCAATCTCAGGTAAACACGGCGGCGCATGCCGCAACTGCGATTCCTCCGGCAAGCAGACAGGCACGTCGCATGGCGGCATCAGTGTGCAGCCCCTGCCCGGACGGCTCTTTTCGAACATGGTCGGGACTATGGACTTCCTCATGCGCCAACCACCTCCCGTACAATTTGAACAAGTCGGTCGATCTGCGCCTTGGTGTTCATCTCGGTGACACACCACAGGATTCCGTCCTCTACCGGAAGACCGCCCAATATGCCTTCGGATTCCAGCCTACCGAGTAATTCTTCCGCACAGCCTGGCAGTGTGGTAACGAACTCATGAAAAAAGTCACCCGGGTAGGCAAGCTCTACTCCTGCAATAGCCGTAATCTCCTTCGCGGCATAGTGAGCTTTCGAGTAGCACAGCTCGGCCACCTTGCGCATTCCGACTGGGCCCATGCTGGCCATATACGCGCCTGCTGTCAGCGCGCAGTGCGCTTGATTCGAGCAGATATTCGACGAAGCCTTCTCTCTACGAATGTGCTGCTCTCGCGCCTGTAAGGTCAGCACATACGCGCGGCGCCCCTCTCCGTCAACCGTCTCTCCGACGATTCTTCCAGGCATTCGACGCATGAGTTCACTCGTACAGGTCATAAAGCCCAGATAGGGCCCTCCGAACGCGATCGACATGCCTAGCGGCTGCCCATCGCCGACGGCAATGTCTGCACCGCAGGCGCGAGGCGTTTTAAGCAGCGCAGCGGCAATCGGATTGACGCCCATGACGTAATTTGAACCGGCGGCTCTTGTCACCTCACCCAACGCTGCGGCGTCTTCAATCAGCCCAAAGAAGTTGGGTTGCTGCACGTAGAAGCAGGATGTTTGGTCGTCAAGCAGCTCTGCCAGAGCTGTAGCATCTGTCATGCCTTGTTTGGCAGGCACAAGTACGAACTCCATACCAACCGCTTCACAATAGGTCTGCACCGTACGCGACACCATCGGGTGTACCGTAGCGGACATCAAGGTTTTTGTGCGCCCTTTTGTTCGACACATGGATACAGCTTCCGCTGCAGCTGTCGCGCCGTCGTATACCGACGCATTCGAAACATCCATGCCGGTCAGTTCGCATATCATGGTTTGGTATTCGAAAATAGACTGCAGCAGCCCTTGTGACAGCTCTGCCTGATAGGGCGTATACGCTGTGATAAACTCTTCCTTCCCTGCAACGCTCTTAACGATGGCCGGGACAAAGTGCGCGTACGCGCCGGCACCCCTGAAGAGCACCGGAAACACTACGTTTTTCGCTGCAATGCTCTTCAGAAGCTCCGCTGTTTCGTATTCGGAACGTCCGGCAGGAATGTCCAGCTCCTCGACTCTTAACCCATCCGGGATGGCGGTAAACAGTTCGTCAAAACTCATCAGCCCTATGGAAACGAGCATCTCTTGCTGTTCTGCAGATGTCGCCGGAATGTAACCGCCCACGCCTACCCCTCCTCCGCAAGTTGCGCCTCGTACTCCTCAGCAGTCAGGAGACTACCTCTGTCATCATCCACGCTGCCAATCTCAATCAACCAAGCATCGTACGGATCGTCGTTGATCAGCGCCGGGTTGCTCAGCACTTCCGTGTTCACATCGGTGATGGTTCCCGAGACCGGGCAGTAGATGTCTGACACCGCCTTGACGCTCTCCACGTCTGCAAAGCTTTCGCCGGCCACCGCCTCATCCCCCACATCAGGAAGATTGATGAACACGATGTCGCCCAGCGCCGACTGCGCGAAGTCTGTAATGCCAACCTTCACGGTATCGCCCGATGTAAAGCATACCCATTCGTGATCCTTTGTGTAAAGCAGATCGGCCGGAATATTCATATAAAGCCCTCCCAGGTCTTCAGATAGGTCTTGTTTGTTTGAGAATGTATTATTATTCGCTACGCCTCTGTCTCGCACCTACACCTTTCGATCGGCTGTATAAAACGGGAGCTTAACCACTTCGGCGGTGACACGCCTTCCGCGCACATCTGCATTCAACTGTGTTCCGACAGCGCTGTAAGCCGGGTCGAGTAATGCCATGGCTGCTGCATACCCTATGTACGGGCAGTGGGTGCCTGAAGTTGCGACGCCGACCTGCCTGTCATCGGCGTACAGAATGGCGCCCTCGCGAATGATACCCCGCCCTGTGACAGCAAGCCCGACTCGCATCGCTTTCGGTTGGCGCACAAGGAGAGCTTCTTTTCCTATGAAGTCAGCCTTATCCATTTTTACTGCAAAAGCCAGCCCCGCCTCGAACGGTGTGACCCCTTCATCCATCTCATGCCCGTACAGGGGCATCCCGGCTTCGAGGCGTAGCGTATCGCGGGCGCCCAAGCCACAGGGAAACAGTTCGCCGTCAGCCCCTAGCAGCGCTGACCAAAGGGCTGCACCGTTGTCTGCGCACGTATACAGTTCGAAGCCGTCGCTTCCTGTATAACCCGTACGAGAAATAAGACAGGATATGCCTGCAACCTCAAGGTTTTGCGCAAAGGTATATCGCCGCTTCGGTATGGCTTCTGCGTCGGTGAGAGCAGAAAGAATGTCCGCAGCACGCGGGCCTTGAAGCGCAAGCTGAACAATGTCATCGGATATATCCTGCATCTGCACATTGCCGATCAGGCTCGAGCGCATCCAAGCTATATCTTTGTCTCTGTTTGCAGCATTGACAACTACTAAGAAACGCTCATCTTCTGTCTTGTATACGATCAAGTCGTCTACAATGCCGCCCTGCTCGTTGCACATCGGGCTGTACCGCGCCTGCCCAACCTCCATTCCCGATATGCGATTGGTCAATAAATGGTCGAGGTAGGCTTCAGCGCCTGGCCCGGAAAAAACAATCTCCCCCATGTGCGAGACGTCAAACAACCCTGCATTTGTACGCACAGCGTTATGTTCCGCTATGATTCCAGTTCCGTACTGTACCGGCAGTTGGAAACCGGCAAATGGCACCATCTTTCCGCCTGCTGCAACATGGCAATCGTAGATGGGCGTTCTTTTGTCCATAACAACTCATCCTATCATCGATGGGATCGCCTCAAGCATTACACGATTGCGCCGCTGTGAAATCTTAGCAGTACCCGAGGTGTTCTCAGTATACTTGAGACACTCTCAAGTTGTCAAGGAAGTGTGTAGGCGGTCAATCACAACGCACATGTCTGCACAGCGGCGCGTCAAGCCAGCAAAAAAAGGATCAACCGGGCTGCAATCGTTACGCGCAATCACATGATAGGCGCTTGACTGTGGTGCTGCCAATCGGTTGTCAGCTCTACGAAAAGGAGAATATCACACAGCCGCAACCGGTTCGGAAGAAGAACACTCCACAGTGGCGGCAAACAACTACAATACCGACTTGGGTTTGCGCGAACACGCTATGACGACCTCGCGCCTGTCAACGAGCGATAGACGTCAGCCAGTGACTCCTGCTTCACACTCCTCACGTTAAATGAAAACAGTTTAAACACAATCTGCGTGAGCGGCCCTTGTCCGAATGCACATATCAGCGTCCCAACACCTACCTTCGCGCCAAGAGCCCAGCCCAAAAGCACAGCAGTTCCCTCAAGCATCATTCGCACGGTCCCGACCTGAGCCCGCTTGGTGCGCTTTGTGCAAGCGACCATTAAGCTGTCCCTTGGTCCTGCCCCAAGTCCGGCACTCATATAGCAATATCCTCCAAGCACCGTTACCAGCATACCAACAGCAAGGTAGGTCGCTTTCAGCGGCAGCGTTTCTGCAACCGGAAGCATAGCGGATGCATTCATTGCATCGGTAATGGTGCCAACTAGGTACATGTTCCCAACCGTTCCGAGCCCTATCGGCTCTTTCATCAACGCAGCGATGAGTATGAACAGCAGACCACACCACTGCCCTGCCTGTCCAATCCGTATGCCTACAATCAGCGCAATCCCCTGATTCAGCACGCTCCACGGTGACAACCCTAAGTCGCTTCTTATATTCAATGAAACACCAATGCCGAACAAGGTCAATCCTATAAGCAAGCGCACAATTCTAGCGGAGTAAGCTCTCAATCCATCTCCTCCAGCACAACCGGATAGTGTGTATGCCATGCAATTTTATCATGCATTGCGGTTTTGTCAAGTTGACTGCACCTCAACAGCTGCACATGCAAAAGAACACCGCTAAGGCGCGATGTTCTCTATTGCGGGAAACCCCAGCTACATACTGCTGGACGCTTCTTTGTTAACTCCCGAACCGAAGAGACAGCTCAGAATACAGATGCTCACCGATTACAGCCCATCAACCCATGCGCATTGCAGCAGAGCGGGCCTGTGCCGCTTCGATCTGCTGCGCAATCATCATATCCTTTACCTTCATCAAACGCGTTGTGTTCCCTCGTGCGTTCTCCTCAAGCTTCATGGTGATATATCGGATGGTCTCCTGCAGATCCGGTATCACAACGTACTCAAGGGCATTTACACGACGTCGCGTCTTCTCTATCTCATCGCTCATCAGTTCTGCAGCCTTCTCCATAGCGGCAAGCTCGAGCAGCTCTTGCATGACATTGCCAAGAGACCACACAGCTTCGTCCAAATCACCTGATGTAAACGCAAAGCCATATGGGTAAATATCCGATGGGTCGCCCTTCATCTCGAAGCGAAACTGCGGCACGATAACCGACATTACGTTCCGCATGGTTACATCGACTTCAACCGTTTGCCTCGGGCACATGAGCGCAGCTTCCATGCTTTCCTCGCTCATCGAAGCGGCCGCCAGCACGAAGCTGTTGTGCGCCTGCATCAGCATTTTTTCTACCGTATGTCGCAGCTCACGGTTGCGCCGCACGAGATCAAGAAACTGTTTCATCAGCTCATCGCGCTTATCTTTGAGCAGCTTGTGCCCACGAACAGCCGTTCGCAACCGCTTCTTAAGGCGCGTGAGCTCCATTCTTGTAGGGTTGACATTTAGCTTTGCCATAGATGTCCCCCCCTATGCAATGTTATCAGGGTGATACTTCTCGATCAAATCCTGCTTGATACGCTTCAACTCAGCTTTTGGCAGGATCGAGAGCAACTGCCACCCCAAGTCGAGTGTTTCTTCAATCGTCCGATTTGTCTGATACCCTTGGGACACATAGGCTTCCTCGAACTCAGTGGAAAACTTCGCATAAAGCAGATCCACTTCTGTCAGCGCCGCTTCGCCCAAAATGGACATCAGCTCTTTTGCATCCTTCCCACGCGAATAGGCAGCGAATAGCTGGTTCATGGTGTTCGCGTGATCCTCACGTGTCTTCCCGTCGCCAATCCCCTTGTCCTTCAGGCGTGACAGAGATGGCAGCACGTCGATGGGGGGAACGATCCCCTTGCGGTGCAGCTCACGCGCCAGGATGATCTGACCTTCCGTTATATACCCTGTGAGGTCGGGAATGGGATGCGTCTTGTCGTCTTCAGGCATGGAGAGGATTGGGATCATTGTGATGGATCCTTCCCTACCCTCCACACGACCTGCGCGCTCATACAAAGTCGCTAAGTCGGTATAGAGATAGCCTGGGTATCCGCGGCGTCCCGGAACTTCCTTGCGGGCTGCAGACACCTCGCGCAGCGCATCAGCATAGTTCGTGATGTCTGTCAGGATGACCAGCACGTGCATGTCGCATTCGTATGCAAGATACTCTGCTGCCGTCAACGCCATGCGCGGTGTGTTGATGCGCTCTATAGCGGGGTCATTTGCGAGATTGACAAACAGTACCGTTCTGTCAATTGCTCCCGTCCTGCGAAAGTCCGATATGAAGAAGTCTGCTTCTTCGAATGTGATGCCGATTGCGGCAAAAACGACGGCAAATCTGGAATCGGTGCCAAGCACACGCGCTTGCCTCGCTATCTGTGCGGCAAGATCGGCGTGCGGCAGACCTGATCCCGAGAAGATGGGCAGCTTCTGCCCACGTACAAGCGTGTTCAAGCCGTCAATGGCCGAAACTCCTGTTTGGATGAACTCAGACGGGTAGTCGCGCGCAGAAGGGTTGAGCGGCAGCCCATTGATGTCGAGCCTTTTTTCGGCTATGATGGCCGGGCCATCGTCAATTGGGTCCCCCATCCCCGAAAACACGCGCCCCAGTATGTCTGGGGATACCGGGAATTCGAGGCTTCTACCCAAGAATCTTACCTTAGATGAACTGAGGTTCAAACCGGCAGCTGAGTCGAAAAGCTGTACCATGACATCCGATCCATTGACTTCCAGCACCTTGCAGCGTCGAATTTCACCGTTCGAAAGCTCAATCTCGCCCAGCTCGTCGTATGCAACGCCTTCCACTCCACGAACGGTCATCAACGGCCCGGCAACCTCTTCGATCGTCCTGTACTCCCTTGGCACTTATGCCGCCTCCTTCCCGATCAGAGCCTCAACCTCATCTTCCAGTGCCCTTGTGATTTCGGCATAGACCGTCGCAACGCTCTCTTGCGGCACTTCTTTTGCCCTTGCAATGCGCTCGCGCGTTGACAGTGCAATCAAGTCATTCAGCGCAACGCCCTTTGTCAGCGCGTCAACACCCAGATCGTAGAACCTGAGCACAAGCTCAAGCATCTG
>Ga0123353_10017325_pt1 | contig 10583 bp, 10 predicted proteins | sample TergutLab28metaG_3_FD_92763 | JGI IMG/M metagenome (GOLD analysis project Ga0123353, IMG submission 92763) | Labiotermes labralis P3 segment gut microbial communities from Petit-Saut dam, French Guiana - Lab288 P3 | ecosystem: Host-associated > Arthropoda: Insects > Digestive system > Gut ... | reverse complement strand
CTCACAAACCGAAGCCGCCATGGCTATCTTCGCCATGAACGCCGCTGGCTGCCTCTGGGCGCTGTTGCGCTTGCTTTTTGGGCGGGTGAGGGTGGTTGTGGGTTGTTCAGGAGGCCCTATATAACAGAGTATTTCATCAACGGCAAATACGAAGATGAAGTAGTAGGCCTTTTAGGCTACAAGGGTAGTGACAGCATGGGCTTTAGAAAATTAAAAAGACAAGCAATTTATAAATTTGCTTATGTATTAGACATAGTAGTACCGTAAAATCAGAAGGGGGAAAAGAAAGAAAATGGAACAAAAGAAATTAACACGGTTAGCAAGTGAGCTAACCGATTTTTGCCTTGAAAACAAGATATTTAATATCACATGCGGGGTAAAGGAAATTAAACAACGAATCGAAGAACAATTTTGTGATGTGGCCTTTGTCGAGGGGATAATTAAGCTGATCAACGATAAGGCGAGAAATCGTCAAGACATTGATGCCGACAAACTCATTGAGCTGCTTGCAGAGCTTGAAAGGCTAAGGCTAGAGCTGGAATACAAGCAGCCGGAAAGTGCAGGCGAACCATGTTAAGTATCGTCAAAGACATAAGTGCCTTTGAAATGAAGGACGAGCTATGGAGCGGGGCGCTAGACACTCTCAGGACAATCACCGAGAGCGATAAGCTGCAAGACTTGATGGACTTATTAGAGGATATGTACCCGGAGCCAGTTGGCATCACCACGCTCAATGACATGCTGTGGTTTGATGATGATTTTATTTTTGAGCAGCTAGGGATTGAACTGGCTGATGATTGTACTTGCTCACAGGGGCTTGGCATGAATGGAAGATAGAGTGAATATACATGAGCAATTACAAATTGTTTTTGAGGGGGCGATGAAATGTTATCTAAAGAGGAGCTAGGTAGGCTCCGAGGCTTAGATATAAAAGATGTTGACGTAGACGATTTAGAAGAACTAAGCGAAATAAACCTCTATCCGGACTTGCCTGTGCAAGAACGCTTAGAGCTTTTTTTATGCCAGATAGGAAACCCATATTGCTTTAAGGTGAATGGTACGCCCGTACAGGTGTGTTTTTCTGATCGCGCTAAGACCTTAGATGAGGCAGTAAGCAACTACTTGGCGCATCGGAAAGACTACGGAGAGGATAAGCAACATGAACCCGAATCTTAGAGCCTATGAGCATTTATTCGACAGGCTATCATCGGGCAAACCGACATGGCTGATCGGGATATATGTTCGGCTATCCAAGGAAGATAAAAATTCAGTAAGCCTTTCCATCGTCAACCAAATCAAAATGATCGCACGATCACTCAGAAATTTCGAAGATTTTAGGGTGGTCGATATTTATATTGATGATGGCAAGACTGGAACCGACTTTGACCGTAGCGACTATCTAAGGCTGGAGGAAGATATTTTTAACAAAGAAGTAAACTGCATGATCGTGAAAGACTTGAACCGCTACGCCCGAAATATTGCGGACGGTATCAAGGCGCTGGATGATTTTGTGCTGAAACATAAACTGCGCTTTATTTCCTTGGGTATACCCGAGATCGATACCTACAAGAACCCGACCGCGATTTCCAGCGCCGAGGTCTATGCGGCCTTAAACGCCGCTGAGGACTTCGCGAGAACGACTTCGATAAAAGTCAGAGCGATTAAGGCGCTTAAAAGAGAGGAAGGCGAGAAGAACGGCGGTTTTCCGCCCTATGGTTACTTGCCTAACCCTGACGACGAACACTGGCTATATGACCCCGTAGCAGGCGAGGTGATCAAGCAAATATTCATGTGGAGCGCCAGCGGCATGTCCGACCGTGGCATTGCCGAGAAATTAAACTCGCTGGGGGTTCTTAACCCGACCGCCTATAAAAAGTCAATCGGCGTAAAGTTCGGACATCCGAGGGCTGAAACCAATAGCGGCCTTTGGTGGCCTGCGACAGTAAAAAGAATCCTTGAAGATAAAACGCATCTCGGCTGCTCGGTTCAGGGCAAGAGCAGTTCCTTCGACCATAAGAGGCACAAGCAAATCCCGAATTCAAAAGAGGACTATGTTGTTGTCGCTGGCTGTCATGAACAGGCAGTGCCGGATGATCTGTTCAATGCCGTGGCGCAAGTAAGGGGGACGCGTTCCAGGGTATGCAAGCAAACGAATGAAGTGCATCTATTTGCTTCTTTGGCCTACTGCGCCAATTGTAAGCTGGCTATGAAAAAAACCGGGGCCAAAGGCTTTGGCTACCTGGTATGTAAGACCTACCAATATGCAGGCGAGGATTATTGCAGCCGCAAGCGGAGCATTCGGTATGATGTCTTAGAAGATATTGTGCTGCGGGTCATTCAATCGCAAATTAGCCTTGTCGCTGATTTGCAGGCGATTGTCGGGGAGATAAACGAACGCCCGGAGGTCAACAGGCAATCACTAAGACTGAATCAGCTCTTAGAGAACTGCCAGCGGGACTTCGAGAAGGAAACCCGTGTTCTTGATGCCAGCTATTATGATTGGAAAAATGGCGATATATCCAAGGAGCAGTATTACCGCATCCGGGAAGAAGCTGAAAAAAAGTTGCAGCAAATGCGGGCAACACTCTTGGCGCTTGCGGCTGAACAGGCTAAGGCCGCACAAGGCGTGAAAGCGAACAACGAGTATTTTGATCGGTTCCTGAAATATCAGAACGTGGAAGCGCTCGACAGGTTCATGCTCGTTGAATTGATCGAGCGGATTTACATTGACCAGGATAAATCTGTCAAGGTTGAGTTCAATTTCAGCGACCAGTATTTGCGGATCATGGACTTTGTTCAGGAGAACACACCGGAGCCGGAGCCGATGAAACTGACACTGAAAAGGAAGAATTAAGGCTGCTTAGTTTGGTTTGGTTTCGGAGCAGGTGATGTTGGGCCAGCGGGCCCTTCCGCGCCGGTGACGCCCCGCAGGCCGGGCGCGCCGGGGCCGCAGCAGAGCTTGCAGCCGCTGGGGCAGGCAAGCGTGATGGCGCTGCCGCCCGCGCCGGTGTCCTCGACGATGCCGACATCTTGGTTCATGCCGCCGTCGGCAATATAGGTCACGCCGTTGGCCGAATCGGTGACGTAGACCATATTGTTGCGGGGATCGACGGTAATATTGGTCAGATCAGCGCCGGGCTGCAGGTCAAGGGCCAGATCGCCCAGGTATTCGAGAGAGCAGGCGTCGTAGACGCCCACAGCATTGCCCGCCGCGTTGATGACATACAGAAAGCCCAGGCCGGAGTTCAGGGCCATGGCGCGCACACCGCTCGGGATGGTTTCCGATTCGAGGAGTTCGTTACGCTTGGCGTCGAAGAGCACGAGGCGGTTCGGGCCATCGCTGGCGACGACCATATTGCGGCAGGTGTTGACCGTCAAATCAGACAGGCCGTATTGCGCGGCGTAGTCAATGTGCCCGACGACCGTGCCGGTGTTCCCGCTGATGATGTCCATGCCGGAGGCGGTGGAAACATAGATCAGGTTCGTGTTCGGGTTCACCGCGATAGAGCCGGTGCTTTCGGTGACCGGGATCGACGGCATAACCTCGTCCGTGCGTCCGTTGACCACCGCTATAAAGGGATTGTGCGGCGAAGCGATATAGACCACTTGGTTGTTGGGATTGACCACTATGCTGCTGCCTTCGTAGTTGCCGTCGGGCAGCTGCAGCAGGTCGTCGGCGACGGCGGCGTTGCTGTTGCCGTCCACGATGGCCAGGTCGCCCACGTCGGAAACCAGGTATATCTTGCGCAGCATCGCGTCGTAGCCGATGCCGGCCACCGGGAAGGGCGCCGTAATTGAGCTGATAATTTCGTGCGTGACCGGGTCGACGACACTGACCACGTCGCCGTCCACCACGTAGGTGAACGCGGGCTGGTCACAGCTGCTGCCTGCCGGGCCGGTGGGGCCTGTCGCGCCCGTGCCGGGGCCTGCGCAGCAGCTGGAACCGCTGCAATTCGTGAATGCCGGGTAGCACAGCGCCGGCTGCGCCGGTTCGTCGGTGGGCGTTATTCCACCGGCGGGAGGCTTTGCTTTGCTGCGGGGTTTTGCCTGCCGTATGGGTTCACTGGCCGTATAGGCCCTCTTGTTGCATGGGCTGAATTGCTGCGCCGGTTCCCCGGCGGGCCTGGCTTTGTCTCTGAGAAAAGCCTGTGCCTGCGCACTGGCAGGTCTGGGTTCTCCAGCGGGCCTGACTCTATTTTTGTGGAAATCCAGCGCCTGCGTCCCGGCAGATCTGGGTTCCCCGGCGGGCCTGGCTTTGTCTCTGAGAAAATCCAGCCCCTGCGCCGACATCCCGGCAGGTTTGGGTTCCGCAGCGGGCTGGGGCCCGCCGGCGGTGAAGTGTATTGGCCGCAGCGGCTTGCCGCTGAACATAGGCATGCCGTTGATCGCTTCGAATTTGTTATCCATAAAATAATTCTCCTTTATTTCGTTTCAATTGCGTGCCTACACCACAGCGGTTTCCACCGCGGTAAAGTGAATGTCCATCTCATACAACATTTCCATAAACATCAGAATCAAATATTGATAACTATTGATAAAGCTTCCCCAAGAAGGCACACCCTCACCGGCCGCCATGACCAGCGTCCTGTCGTCCTCCCAGCTTGCCAGGAAGGTATACAAACCGCTTGCGGCAAACATATCGAGATTCAATTCATCGCCCAAGAGGCCAATGTGCGCGCGGTCGAACACAAGGCTGCTTCTTACAACGCCTTCGTCGTCAATATACAGCTGTATATTGACAACGTTTCCTTCAGGCAATTCTTCTTCGCTGTGCTGCTCAATCGCCTTAGCGATCTTATCTATCCCGGGTTCCAGCTTCACATAGGCGGTCTTGTTCATGCGCCCATCTATTTCCTGGAACTCTTCCAGCCTATCCCAGGGGAGCCCTTCGGTGAACCTGAAGGACTTGCCGGCCACGGGCTCGGTGAAATGCAGGGACCAGATGAATACCGGAAACTCCCCTTCGCTCGGCCCCCAGGAAAGACGAATGCTATAGATATAGTCCGAAGGAAATGGGATGATAACTTCATCCATGATTAAATAAAAGAAAATGATGTTATCCGGTTCCCATGTGATACTCCACTCTTCCTCTTCCCACTCTATCTCCCCCCAATAATTGGGCGTGTATATGATCCTGAAATGGCCCGCAAGCTCTTCTTCGTAGAAAACGTTATAATAAGCCCAAATTTGCGCGGGCGTTCCGCCGCTGGCCGGAACAATCTCCTGGTGATCGAAGCGGAACTTCGGTTCGTTGAATGGATAGTAATTCGGGGGGTTGATGGTGAAATCCCCGTAAGCCTCAAGGTCTGTTGGATAACTGCTAGAACCATAAAACCATCCAGATGATTGCAGCCCCAAGGTATCGCTTACGCCCCAATAGTTCATCCAAACATCATCGTCGACGCCCGGTATCATGCCGGGCACCGTGTCTTCCTCAAACCCAATCGTATAGTCCACGCCCTCGGTAAGCAGCCGCCTGGCCAGCACGCCTTCCTCGCGCAGGGTTGGTTCGTCGAGGACGGCGTCTGCGCCGGTTGCGCCGGTTGGGCCCGGGCAGACCTAAATAGGGAACCCCTCAATTTTAGACAAGCAGGAACCAGATTTGCATAAGCGCAGAGGGAGGAACTCTCTGCGCTTAAAAAATTGGAAAAATTTTCGCGAATGCTGTTGACTTTCTCTGGGAATCGTGCTAAACTGATAAAGTGGCGAATATGCTGGTGACTATCACCGAAATAACTCGGATCAACACAGAGAATGAATGGAGGAGACATGATGCCATTCGGAGTGGAATACTGGGGAAAACTCCTTGTGGAGTCTGTGCGCGATTGGTTGGTTTCCATGTTTGGTAAGAAGCCCAAAGAATCTGCCAGCGTAGACATTCAAGCATTTCAATCGCAACTAAAAGCTGATTTAGCCCAATCGAAAGAGCGGATTCAAGATCTTGAACTCGCTGTTCAGCGTGGTACACTCCTACTAATGGAAGCTCTATCGCGTATCACCACCTCAGCTCCTGGCAATCATATTGAATGTCAAGGCACAGTAATTAACGTGTTCTTAATTCTTCCAACGGCATACAAAAAGCGGGAAATTGATTCTCTCCTGAAAGATGTTGCTCCATCTGTTTTTAATTTGCCGGACAGTGATGTAATTAAGAAACTTTCTCCGCAGCCAATGACAGCGAGCTATTTTAATACACATGGAGACCCGATAGCAAATGACGTAATAGCCAGTGCGAAAATTATTGCGGCTCGCAAAGCGGTTGAAGAGGAACGAAAGTTACGCGAACTACGCGAAGAAGCTGAATCTGAAGAGGAGGACAATACTGATGGTTAAAACAGCAACTGTAGCCCCCTACATATCTGAGGAGTTCAGGAAAGCTGTAACCCTTCACATTTATAAACTGTACGACCAAAGATTCTCGATGGGCGCTCCATTAATTTTGTGTGTTCACGGCCCATCTGGTGAGGGGAAAACATTTCAGTGCCAGCATATTTTGCGTGATTTGCAAGTCGAGTTATTTCAGATCGACATCAGTTCCTTCGAGGATAAACACGCAGGCGTTCCCGCAAAGACCATAAGAGATAGGTATAATGATGCTGTTTCGTTTTACCAAAAATGCAGCCATTGGTCTTGTGTGTTTATCAATGACTTTGACTTGGCTATAGGCAACTTTGGTCAATTGCACCAGTACACGGTGAATACACAGCAAATCAATGGCGTATTAATGTCATTAGCGGATTATGACCCAAGTCGCCCTGTTCGAGTACCAATAGTGATAACCTGCAATGACATGACAAAGCTATACAAACCGCTGATCCGTGCAGGCAGGATGCAGAGCTACTTTTGGGATCCTAACAGAGAGGATAAATGCAAGATGGTTCAAGGTGTGTTTCCCGATAGAACTTCTTCCGAATGCGTGAAGTTGGTTCAAGACTTTGAGCAAGAAGCGAAACGTTTAGGGCTTTCTGTTGTGCCGCCAATATCATTTTATTCTGCTGTAGCTAACTCTGCGCCTGATAATGCTCTTTGGGAATCTCTAAACAGGCAAGCTCCAACACGTCCAGGCGTGCCGCAGAACCTAATGACCCATCCCACGTTAAAAGATATTTACGAGGCAGGGATGAATAGATTACAAGAAATCGCACGAGGTAATAGAAGCTATCTGGAGGTGTAACTGTGGCTGAAACAAATGCCATTACAGGGGCATATGCGGTCGTTATTCGGAAGGTGGCAATCAAAAATAATATACGTTTGGCTCTCGAGCGTCTGACAAACTCCTCAGCGGACTGGATTGACCGGTGTATGGAGGAAATTGACGCTAAGCGTGTCGATGCAATCGGATTCTATGGATACACCTATTACGGAGGACAGAAAAAAAGGGTTATCCAGCTCTTGGTTTCTGTCGACTGGAGTCTTCATGAGAAGTTTACTCTCGAATTAGGTAATGAAGTAAGAATTAGAAATATGGGGGGATTATCAAACGGGCTTGTTCCAGAAACAAATGCTGCAATCAATATTTTTGATGATTGCACTAAGGAAATGCGCTTAGATACTCATTTCTTTGTTACTATAGCTTCTTCCTTGCCGCAGGATGTGCGCAATAGATGTACAAAAAAACTTGGACTTACAGGTTCTGCTCCACCTTGGGTTGAAGGTAGCAAAAACGTGATTGGGACATATTCGGCAAAGGAACTACAGGAACTTACAAGTGAGATAACTGTGGTTGGATAAACACTTAGCGAGCTATGAAGGGGGAGTGAAATTGAATCTAAAAGCAAATGTGCTCTTTTTGTGGTTCACCGAAAGCTATGGGGGCTGGATCGTTTTATGCTTGATAGTAATGCTTATTCTAAGAGTGTTTAGTTCCTATATGCTTCGACGAAATGCAATGAGATTAAGTCCTAAAAAACGTAGCCTTATTCTGCGCGACAGGGTTATTATTCCCCTATACAGACAATTTTCCATGCGTTCGCGTGATAACATCTTGTTTCGCACAGTATCGAATTTTTATATAGCCTGTGTGATTAGACGTTATTTCCCCTTTCTTCCCGTGTGGTTTAGCGAAGCGTGGCGGGGAAAGCAACCCGATAGCCTTTTTAGACGCTGCCTTGAAGATGAGTTAGACCGTGCTAATTCAATAATTTCTGAAATAGACAACCCGATGCAAAAGCAAGGCGCGAAGCAGCACTTTAAAGATTTTTGGATAACCATTGATCGAGTAAACATACTGTTGACAATTATTGCTTCAATAGCAACCGTTGTGGCGTTGATTATAACTCTAACATCTTAAATCCGCATATGTACAACCCTCTACAGAATATCCATTTATGGGACAAATTCTGTGGAGGTGTTCATTTGAAAGATAAACTACCTTTCCCTGCGGCCCTCGCCGCCCTACCCCAATGGGTATGCTGGCGGCTAGAGCCCGACAAACGATCAGGCCGCGACGCCAAAGTGCCCTACGATCCAAACACGAACCGCCGGGCTGCAGCCAACAACCCCGCGACCTGGGGCACCCTTGACGAAGCCCTTGCCTGTGCCAATAAATATAACTTCTCCGGCGTGGGCTTTATGTTCACGAAGGAACGCCGCATCGTCGGCCTCGACATCGATAAATGCCTGATAGACGGCAAGCCAAACGAAATCACAGCCGAAATATTATCGCGCCTGCCGCCCACATACATCGAAATATCACCCAGCGGCACGGGCCTGCATATCTTCCTGCTTGGTGTGCTGCCGTCCGGCGGCAACCGCAACAGTAAAACCGGCGTCGAAATGTACGACAGTGCGCGGTATTTCACCATGACGGGCAGGCGTTTTGATCATCCCAATTCAAGCGACAGCATCGCCGACGACAACGGCGCGATTGATTACATTCATCGTAAATTCATCCGCATTGAAAAAACTATCAAGAAAAAATCAACATCGAATCAAGCTTTGATTTCCGATGACGAAATCATACGGCTGGCAAAAAAGTCAGCGGACGGCCTGGCATTCAGCGCACTTTGGGCCGGGCAGTGGCAGGATGAGTTTCCATCGCAGTCGGAGGCCGACTACTCTCTGTGCAAAAAGCTGGCCTTTTGGACGGCCCGCGACGAGGCCCAGGTCGACCGCATGTTTCGATCATCGGGTTTGATGAGGGGAAAATGGGATCGGCCCCAGGGCGATAGCACCTACGGCGAAATCACCGTGCGCAACGCCTGTAAAAACACCGCGCACATTTACATGCCGCCAAACAAAAAACCTGATTCGGAAATCTTCGAACAGGGCGGCGCGTATTACCGCCGCAAAGGGGATAAATTCTCGAAAATCACAAATTTTTTGGTGGAGCCCGTCGAGATGGTTCTGTCCGACGATGACGCGCAGATCACCTGCGACTTTGTGACCGAAGGCGGCGAACGCTTCCGGCAGCATCTGTTATCCGGCGATATGGCTTACCTGCGCACCTTCAAAAATGTGCTGTCCAAGCGAACCATCGCGCTGTCCTTCTTCGGCACCGAAGGGGATCTCGACCTCTTCAAAATCCATATATACAACAACTTGGAGTGGCTGAAAAAGCGCGGCGTGAAAGCGATGGGCATCTATCAGCGCAGCCGGGGTTTCGTGTTTGTGGACACCAACGGCGGGGTTGGCTCGGGCGGCAGGATCGTGAATGACATCGTGCAGCTCGAAGCCCACAAAGCCATAGAAAGCACAATATTGCAGGCGAAGTTCATCGACAAAGAGGGCCTGCTTGCATTGGGTCGGCACTTGCTTTCGTACAATGAACCCGCTAAGACTGTGTCGGTACTGGCCTGGTGCGGCGGGTGTTTCATCAAGCCGCACCTCAAAAGCAAGAAGATCAAATTCCCGCACCTGTTCCTGATCGGCGAACCCGGCAGCGCAAAAACGTCATGTTTGGAAACCGTGGTACAGCCCATCTTCGGGCAGGCCCGTCTGTACGCATCATCGATGGTCACGCCGTTTGTCATGATGCGCGAGGCCAACAGCAGCAACATCGTCCCGATTTGCCTCGACGAGTTCAAGCCCAGCAAAATGAAGGGCAGAAACAGCCCACTGCACGGCATATATAATCATTTGCGCGATGCATATGACTGGCACAAAGGTGTGCGCGGACGGCCTGATCAAACCCAGGTGTTCTACGATTTATTGGCCCCCATCGCGGTGGCCGGGGAGGAGTCGGCGGAGGAAGCCGCCGTCCGGGAACGGTCGATTGAGCTACTGTTTTCCAAAAAAGATACACGCGATAAAGAGCGTGAGGCCCACTACCTGTGGCTTTTGGCTAACGACGCGCTGGTGTCCAGCTTCGGTCGGTCGCTGCTCGACACCGCCATGCGCACCGCGCCGAAGGAACCCGAAATCTGGCACGACGAGGGCAAGGAATATTTCTCGACCGAGCTACCAAGCCGTGTGCGCAACAACCTGTGTTCCCTTTACGCCGGGCTGGCCCTCATCAACAAACTGTGCGGATACCATGGGCTTTCCTTCGAGACCGTGTTCGGCATCAACAACGAGGACTGCGCCAAGCATATGGAGTACGCCGTGTGCAAATATTTGCTCGGAGACAGCACTTTTAACAAGGG
>Ga0123353_10017323_pt1 | contig 10583 bp, 4 predicted proteins | sample TergutLab28metaG_3_FD_92763 | JGI IMG/M metagenome (GOLD analysis project Ga0123353, IMG submission 92763) | Labiotermes labralis P3 segment gut microbial communities from Petit-Saut dam, French Guiana - Lab288 P3 | ecosystem: Host-associated > Arthropoda: Insects > Digestive system > Gut ... | reverse complement strand
GTGCGACACCTGGACTATAAAGACATAAGTTCGTGCGACACCTGGTCTATAACGACATCGGGTAGTGCGACATCTGGTCTATAACGACATCAGTTCGTGCGATACGTGGTCTAAAATGACATAAGTTCGTGCGACACCTGGTCTATAACGACATCGGTTAGTGCGACATCTGGTCTATAACGACATCAGTTCGTGCGATACGTGGTCTAAAATGACATAAGTTCGTGCAACACCTGGTCTATAACGACATCAGTTCCTGCGACACTTGGTCTATAACGACATAAGTTCGTGCGAACCCTGGTCTATAACGACATCAGTTCGTGCGACACCTGGTCTATAACGACATCGGTTCGTGCGACACCTTTCCTATAACGACATCGGTTCGTGCGACACCTGGTCTATAACGACATCAGTTCGTGCGACACCTGGACTATAAGGACATAAGTTCGTGCGACACCTGGTCTATAATGACATCTGTTAGTGCGACACCTAGTCTATAACGACATCAGTTCGTGCGACACCGGGACTATAAAGACATAAGTTCGTGCGACACCTGTCCTATAACGACATCGGTTCGTGCGACACCTGAACTATAACAAAGTCAGTTCCTGCGACACCTGGTCTATAACGACATCGGTTCGTGCGATACCTGGTCTATAACGATATCAGTTCGTGCGACACCTAGTCTATAACGACATCAGTTCCTGCGACACCTGGTCTATAATGACATAATTTCGTGCGACACCTGGTCTATAACGACATCGGTTCTTGCGACACCTGGTCTATAACGACATCGGTTCGTGCGACACCTGGTCTATAACGACATCGTTTCGTGCGACACCTGGTCTATAATGACATCGGTTCGTGCGACACCTGGCTATAACGACATCAGTTCCTGCGACACCTGGTCTATAACGACATCGGTTCGTGCGACACCTGGTCTATAACGACATCGGTTCGTGCGACACCTGGTCTATAACGACATCGGTTCGTGCGACACCTGGCTATAACGACATCAGCTCGTGCGACACCTGGTCCATAACGACATCAGTTCCTGTGACACCTGGTCTATAACGACTTCGGTTCTTGCGACACCTGGTCTATAACGACATCTGTTCGTGCGACACCTGGTCTATAACGACATAAGTTCGTGCGACACCTACCTATGACGTCAGATATTCTGTGTTACCAATTAATTCCTCACTGTTAACAGTAACATTGCACTACTCGATTATAACGACACAAAATAATCACTTTCATTACATTCTAATCGAGTCGAACTTTATTAACAAATCTGTGGATTACACTATATAAGTAGAATGTTTTCGTTTAACTTCATTACAAGCATTAATAGCCCCTAATAGCTCTTGCTTTATTAAAAAAAATTGTTTGGAAAAGTGGGCATGATGTACGTGATGTTTGGTTATCTGTAAAAGTGCAAATGTTACGGAAAGAAACTGGATTTAAAATGCGTGTTTTAGTTGTTCGCGAAAACTGTTATTAGAAGCACTTTTGGTTCAGGTAAGTATTTAGGGAGTAAAACCAACAAATAATTCGTCAACACAACTTATAGTGTAAAGAATCTCAACAGCTACGTGTTTCAGCTATACCAACAGTCATCATTGGGACCATACAGAAGAAAATAAAAAAGGGCTCTCATGCAGCTGCAAAATGTAGTTACGGGATATTAAACTTTCAAATGAATTGATACACCAAATCAAAATAAAATATTGACGTTATAGAAAATGTTTTATGTGTACATACATACATACATTTAAAAGCATATTAAAAAGGCAGTATATTGTAGCCGTGTGTGCGAAATATTTTAAAAACCTCTCTAGTGTATGTTGTGTTGATGGGTTACTTGTTGGTGTTATTGGCTGCAACTACAAAGGGGATGAACCGCCTTAGGACATATATTTAGCGATTGACACTACAGACGTGCTCAGAAACGCGCACATTTCTTCACAAGAAATGTTCATTATTTTGTCAGACTTTAACCAAAATTAAGCGGCTCGACGATTTTTGCTACATTCTCCGAAATGAAATCGAATGATAATCCGTTTAGCGATTATCGAACTCTAATATGTGTCAAGACGGTGTGAGAGAAAACTTTACTAGACAACCCATAAAGATGAAAACGAGACCAAATGTTACAGGGTAATTAAGTATTTGCAACACAGCTCCAATGCAATTTTTTGTCCTTGGCGCTGCAGCCCCTAGTGGAACAGGACCTCCTCATTGTCGAGGCTTCATGATCACACTCAGATACACCACATTCGGTAGGACTCTTCTGGGTGAGTGATCGGCCCCTCACAGAGACCTCTATCTGACAACACACAACACTCTCGGGAGACAGACATCCATGCTCGAGTCATGAATTTGTAAAGTTCTGCAGAACAGACTGATGGAACAAGGGGTGCTAATAGGAAGAGAACTATCTCATTGCCAAAAGTAGATGTTACAGTACGAATCGAAGCGACTTCAGAAAAAAACGCCACATGGCGAGGTACCAGTATATATCGGCATAATGTTCTGCATAGCAATAGAATTACAGAATTTGAAACTGTTGTTTTCATAGTCTATCAACATTCATGCTGTCCGTTCTTTCTTTTTGTTTCCTCTCCTATCTATTTCATTTTTTTGTCTTTTCTTCTTTCTCTCTTCCTTTATTTTTATCCCCCAATCAACTTTTCTGTCGCTCCAGTAGATATTAAGCATATCGATTTGTTTCTTCTTGTCCTGATGTGCTCTGGTTTCCCCCTGCTCTACTGGCTGGAATCACTTAGCAACCGGTTGTGCTTTGCCGGTACCGAAGTTAGGCCACTATCTCGCGAACGACTGCAGTAGATTTTTGTTTGATCTCTTTACCCCTTCATTTAATAATTTTGTAATGAGTATTTTTGTGCCTTCGTTTCGAAAACACAGCATTGAATGCACTGTGAGAGCGTAATGGGTTCTGGTTCATTTTGATTTACCATTTGACCGAGTAATTTCTTGGCTGAAGGTCAGGTCGAAAAAATAAAAGACCCATTCTTGTCGTGAAATTTTTAGACATGTAGACTATTAACTTGTTAGGTAAGGATCGTTAATTGTGTCTAGTGTGGAATGAATGCCACCGAACACACTAAAAATCGAGTAGATTTAATTTCTCAGTCATAAAAAATGGATCGATTTTGACCCCATTTGCTACTATGAAATGAAAAAAGTTTATTAACCCCAAACAAGGACCACTACTTCATCTGCAATAACCTTGTCACTTTCCACGTTCTTTCGTCTCTAGCACATCACACTGCAGGCTCTAACACTGCCCTCATTGCACCAATCAAAGTAATAATAACAAACTGAGTATCGTGGGAGCAACTAACTACATTACCAAGTAGCAAAAAAATTCTTTCTACAGAAGCTAATATTTCCTCAGTCAGTCAATAAATTCTCAGAGTTTTATGCAATCCGAAACTTTGTTGCCATGTTAGCAGGAGACCGCCTATTATCCCCATCTTGAACCCGACTAATCCAACCCACCACACCATCCCATCTATTATTTTATTTTACGTGATTCGTGACACTAATGATTGATAAGTATGCTAAGGAATAAATGTCAACAACAAAGAATCCATTATAACAGCTAGGGTTTTATTTTAAATATTTATCTGTTTTTACTACATTCAGTGGGATTAGCTTTGTAAGTTTCGATTTATGTCTCTGACTGTATTTCACACAGGAGCTCATATAAAGTTTCATTGATAGCAAAAACAAATCAGAAGTTCTTCTGGTACCATACTAGAAAATATAGGTAAACAGTCTGTTCATGTAGAAAGAGCTGATTTTAAGGTACGCCAACTTCCAACATGAGTTTAAAAGTCCACTATTTACTCCGAATTAATAAAATTGTGTACATATATAGACATATCAGACAAAAAAGTGACTCACCGTCAGACTGGGGTCAAAATTTTAAATCACATAAAACAGAATGCCTTAAAATGGCACCCATACATCAGGCTGCATATGCACTAAACCAGAACATGAATAAACCAGTACAAGCAATGTAAAATTGAAAGTTAAGAATTTGGATTTTTCATAAAGAGTAGGAACTCCACTGCCACTCTCAAGATATTCATTCGGTAGTTTCAGGTTTTATTACGAGGCACAAACAAACACACACACACGCACATACACAGCCATAATCAAGGAGTTCTCTGTATATGAGAGTACACGAAGAAATGACGTATTCTTGAGTGAAGCAGATGATTCCAATCCTGGTTCCTTATGAAGAAACACCAGATGCGCGGACTGATATTAAAAAACCACCCTCTATCACGCTTTTTCCCTTCTTTATACAGAAAGTCAGTATATTTATAGCCTCCCTTGTATTACATTCACTCGATGTGGCTGAGTCGCTGGGTGGAATGGGGATATTTTAGCTTACAAGGAATTGTAAGCAAGAAATAAGAGAGTAGAAGAGGAAACATTATGTATAAAAATGCAAGACAGAACGAGATGAAAAAGGGCGAGAAGAAGAGGGTAAAGCGAGTCTTCATTAAATGTCAAAACCATTATTAAACCCAACTGGCGCATCGGAACACGCTTCTTCCCATTTCTTTGAAGTTCCATAGCAGCCCACAAGAGGGTTCGGTGTTCTTTCTTACATCATACTGGGATAAAACGAAGGGCTAGAGAATATGCAACACTGTATTTTAAGCATTCTTTGTAAAATGTGCTCAAAACGAACATATAATGCTGAAGTCCTGCGCGTTAGCCAGCAACCTGTCACAAAATAATGCATATAGTGAAATTTATGGAGAATGGACATCGAAATATGTTAGTGTGGATAACGTCTTGGTCTGTGTCTGCAAAATGTAATAAACAACTATATTACATCTACCTGGTGGGCCGCGATAGCTCATTCGGTATAGCGACTGGCTACGGGCTGGACGGTCCGGAGATTGAATCCCTGTGGGGCGAGATTCTCTGCACTCGTCCAGACCGGCCCTGGGGCCCAATCACCCTCCCATAAAATGGGTACAGGATCTTTCCCGGGGGGAAAGCGGCCGAGGGGGTGGCGTTGACCACTCACCCCATCTAGCGCTGAGGTTAAGGAAAGAGTAGGGTTATACTTCTACTCCCCCTTTGAGCCTTCGAGGCCTATTCTGGGGTGAACTTTAATTTACTTTATTATATCTACCTGAATTTTAATCGTACTTATCAAACACCGCTGCCAACATTTAGCTAAATAACAAATCCTAAAACTCTTCCGTCGGTGTTTAGACACAATCCAGACAAATGTGTGGAATTTTACAGGTACTAAGGCACCTGAAGTTCAAAACTCATGAAACTTTTCAAGTAAAATTTTAAACTACACAATATCTGCAATCGAAATAACATAATTAAATCATACTCTGATAGGGAAGTATCCCGTATTTCGACATGTTAATTTGACGAAGGCTTAACGTCGTCATTATCCTCTTCATCACCGTCATCATCATCATCATCATCATCACCATTCCCTAATAAACAAAGATTTAGGCCACTTGTCGACCCGTTACGGTCTCACTCATACAGAAATCTATTTATGGTCTCCCCTGGTTCCTTCCCTAAAGTTGTAAGGCAGAAATCGTCATTACCACAGCTAAAACCCTCAAATCTTGCAAGATGAAGTTGGTTCCGCTTATATCTATGCATTTATTTATATTATTTTAAATTAGCCAATCCATTCACAAATGAACGGAATAAATAATCGAGAAACTCCATCGGAATAAGAATGGTGATAAAATAAAAGAATAAGCCTCAGAAATCATCAGAAATCGAGTTTGAAACCGTATGGTATCCTGCCAGAAGCCCGCAGACCTGTAGCTATAAATCCCTGTTGTGGAGAGAGTGCTAACAGTAACCGAGGGTTAAGGGGGCTGCATGCGGTACGTAAAGCCCTCCAGTCGTGATGTAATGAAAAATGACTGTTATTAATTACCGCAGTCTTAAATCAACATGTTAGACTGACTCTATGCGGAAGGCAAGGCTATGGAGCGCGAGGCAGCTGGCCAGAGTTATTAACTTTCTGAATCTTGGGGTGGCTGAGGGGAGAGTGTGGATGAAGGATGACTTCTTGAGCTGAGAAGCATTTTGAACGATGAAGCTAATGCCATGCTGATTTTCCATGCTTTATTAAGGTATGGTGTTCTTTCCCTTCGGATCTTTGGAAATGTGTTATTCAGAGCCGCATTGTCGAAGTGAGGTGAACAATGAAGAGATAATTTTTATAATAAGTGGAAAATTAGCTTATGACGTTGTCATGTAGTACATATGATTTTAAATTAGGTATGGAATCACGTAGTTTACAAGAAAAAATTAAACTTTATGAATAGAACAAATTCTAGAAATTTCGGTAGGTCTGGTTACTCAGACAAGGTAAAGAGAAAATGTTTAAGTAAACCATAGAAATACAAATTGGAGAAAGAGTAGTGTTTAGTACAGAAGGGACTCCCACTGTGATACCTCGGTGTACATAGGTTTGTGGGCTTTAAAAAAATGGTACATGAAATGAACTGAATAATTTACAATACATAATTGGAAATTACGTCTGCTTTATAGCATCAAATTTCTTTCTAATACCTGTACAAATATTTCAGTCTTCAAACCTTACTTTATTATTAGTTGTAACGTCTCCATGTCTTAATTAACTGAGTCAATCGCGATTAATTGTCAATAATTTCTGTTAAGTCACACATTAATGACGACATTCCTTTACAAACCAACTAATCGACTACCAGATTATCAAAAAAGAATTTATTTACGATATTTGATATTTTCTGAATGACATATTGCACTATTAATTTTGTTATTTCATTTTTACATATCGGAATTAACTTCAATTCTCGCTTATGTTTTAAATACTCATATTTCAGTAGCTTTACAGTTAATTACTTATATTTATTCAGTAGCTGCTTTTACTTATTCTGTTTTTTATTACTTTCTGCGCCATTATTTAATATTCATGCTCTTTCTGTTTCATCGTCCTACGTAAGTCAACTTTGTTCTTACGCTGTCATATACGAGCCGGTGTGTAGATAAAAGTGATCACAGTGAATCGAGTCGGGCGATTTTTCAACTAGCAGGTCCAAAAAATGTAGGTTTAATTTATTATAAATGTATTTGGATTTAATGAATTAATTCGATAAGACTACACTTATTTAATCTTGGTAGACCTGACTGTAATGTGATTTAGTTAATTTGAAAATATTCTTCGTCTAAACACAGGACGTAATTTAAAAACTGAGGTAACCTGAAGTTTAATATATCCTGTTTCAGAGGACACGTAACAAATAAAAACATAATTGTATGTAGTAGACTCCTATTCAACGAGTCCTGGGAGCTGTTTGCCATTCTGTGTGAGGACAGAGACAACTGCAGTATCTATATTACTGAGGACAAGGAGACGAAGAGAAAGTAATATGAACAGGATGTGAAAAGAAAAACCAGACAGAAGCAGAAAATGTTTCATTCGATGGGAACACTTGCTACCAACGGGTGGTAAGAAATATGCCCCTGGGTGGGTAAGCAATCCCGCCACAATCCTCACCCTCTCACCTACCCCAACCCCCACAACCCGAGCCACATCCTGGAAGGCGGTCAAAATGTGGCCCCCCGCCCCTACCCCAAACCCCTCAACACGTCGTTCCGGGGCTTGAAATGGTTCCCATAAGCCATTGCGCCATATTCTTACGGCCTGCAATCTCCGTGTTCTGGAAGTCAAATGCTTCTTGACCTTTTTATATTTTCTGTTGTTCCGTCCCAGAGGCGGCTGTTTGGGAATGGATCATATAGAAGGGATACAAGGGCAGCGATCTGTTGAGCTATAGAGTCTAAGGGATACAAGGGCGGAAATCTGTTGAGCTATGGAGTTAAGGGATACAAGGGCAGCAGTCTGTTGAGCTATGGAGGTTAAGCAATACAAGGGCAGCAGTCTGTTCAGCTATGGAGTCTGAGGGATGCAAGGACGTCAATCAGTTAGCTATGGAAGCTAAGGGTTACAAGGGCGATAGTCTGTTGAACTATGGATTTAAGGGATACAAGGGCAGTAGTCTATTGAGCCACGGATTTAAGGGATACAAGGGCAGCAATCTGTTGATCCATGGAGTCTAAGGGATACAAGGGCGGCAATCTGTTGAGCTATGGATTTAAGGGATACAAGGGCGGCAAACTGTTGAGCTATGGAGTCTAAGGGATACAAGGGCAGCAATCTGTTGAGCTATGGAGTCTAAGGGGTACAAGGGCAGCAATCTGTTGAGCTATGGATTTTAGGGATACAAGGACGGAAATCTGTTGAGCTATGGAGTCTAAGGTATACAGGGCGGCAATCTTTTGAGCTATGGAGTCTAAGGGATAGAAGGGCGGCAATCTGTTGAGCTATGGAGTCTAAGGGATACAAGGGCAGCAATCTGTTGAGCTATGGAGTCTAAGGGGTACAAGGGCAGCATTCTGTTGAGCTATGGATTCTAAGGGGTACAAGGGCAGCAATCTGTTGAGCTATGGATTTTAGGGATACAAGGGCGGCAATCTGTTGAACTATGGGTTTTAGGGATACAAGGGCGGCAATCTGTTGAGCTATGGATTTAAGGGATACAAGGGCAGCAATCTGTTGAGCTATGGATTTAAGGGATACAAGGGCGGCAATCTGTTGAGCTATGGATTTAAGGGATACAAGGGCGGCAATCTGTTGAGCTGTGGAGTCTAAGGGGTACAAGGGCAGCGTTCTGTTGAGCTATGGAGTCTAAGGGGTACAAGGGCAGCAATCTGTTTAGCTATGGATTTTAGGGATACAAGGGCAGCAATCTGTTTAGCTATGGATTTTAGGGATACTAGGGCGGCAATCTGTTGGGCTATGGAAGGTATAAAGTGAGGCCTATTTCTTTCGAAACGTATTACGGAATTGGGCGAGTACGTTTGCAGGTCCGTCCATCCCTCTGAGCCCTGACTGAACTACATATATACATACATTCACACCTGCGTGTGTGTGCATTCATACACACATATCTACATATACGTACGAAGTTACGTAGACATATACGCACGTGCAGACACATTAACACATCATACATGCGGCGTAACTTGCTAGGCATATCTTACCGACAGAACCTCTCTACACCTGCTGTGGCTGATGGGGCATCAGTAGGTTTGTTTCCTTTTCTTTTTCCCCCTCTGACGCAAGTTACATACAGGTGTTACGTAACAGATCTTATATGTATTTTGCTATACAGTTTGTGTGTGATGTTATATGCATATACATTTACATAGAGGCATTGTCATACGTAGTAGAAGCATTGTCGTACGGATGACAGGTACTGTCGTACGTAGGAGAAGCATTGTCGTACATAAGCAGTACCTTGACAATTTAATTTCATAAAAATTGTAGCAATGTCATTTCATAATATTTCAAACCAGACCATAACTGCGTGTCACACTTAGGTCAGACGCTCAGGGGCAGACCCGGACCAACTTTACTGTTAAGGCAACCTGAACTCCGACGCGGAGCGGTAGTCTAACCCCCTGACCAGGAGGGGAGATATTATATTTCTGTTCCTTAAAACCATTCTTTTTCATTGGAATCTTTGTAAGCCACGTCAGTGTTTGGGTCTGATTGTGTAATTGTTTATGCTCAGCTTCATTACTTATTTCCCAAACCCGACACGACACTCTCAAACTGGAAATCAAGCAGACAAGATCTGTCAGTAACTCTAGGGAGTCAGCGCAATAAATTCTTTTGTTTCTTCTCAACTGCTGTACGACTTATTACCCCAAGTACTCAAAGACTTATTTCTTCCGCTCAACAAGATTCACTTCAGTACCTGCCCAGGTGGGACCGCGTTAATTGTCAGTTCCCAACCTGCAAATACAACATGCAACAACCCCCAAAAGCAAGACTGCCTCTTATTATCGCAAGTTTCACGATCACACTCATACACACCACACTCGGTAGGACTGCTCTGGACGGGTGCTCGGCCCGTCACAAAGACCTCTACCTGACAACACACAACACTCTCAAGAGACAGGCATCCATGCCCCCGGCGGGATTCGAAGCAATAATCCCCGTAAGCGAGCGGCCTCAAACCCACGCCTTCGACAGTGCGGCTACTGGGTTCGGCTTAAGTAGCTACCTTAATTGGCGGCTTGCAAGCAACTACACGTTTCACTGAGAAAAGCCAACCGCAAGAAAACTACTTTTTTTTATCACTAAGCTTAAGATTATATGCATTTTGCAATATGCATGTAATCCTAAGCGTAGTCATCAGCAATACCAATACTGTGGCCGTGGTAGTTATGTGGCCAGAACAACACTAGCATTCGCAAACTGCGCGGCCCTGTAGTGTTCTCTGATGACAGTTTTCTTTAAAGTTATGAATACTTTGTTACAGTGTTAAGACAAAGCGCGGTCTAAGGCGTGGGTCTGACGCCGCTCGCTTGCAGGGATTGTGGGTTCAAATCTCTCCGAAGGCATTTGTATTTGTCTGTTTGGAGTGTTGTGTGTTGTCAGGCAGAGAGTTCCCTGTATCTGGCTGATCACTCGTCCAGGGGAGTCCTAACGAGTG
>Ga0123353_10017321_pt1 | contig 10583 bp, 9 predicted proteins | sample TergutLab28metaG_3_FD_92763 | JGI IMG/M metagenome (GOLD analysis project Ga0123353, IMG submission 92763) | Labiotermes labralis P3 segment gut microbial communities from Petit-Saut dam, French Guiana - Lab288 P3 | ecosystem: Host-associated > Arthropoda: Insects > Digestive system > Gut ... | reverse complement strand
TCCGCTCCTCGTAGACGATTTTATTCGCGGCGCTCAGGTATGCGCGTATGCTGGCGCCCACGATGTCCGTTGAAACGCCGCGGCCCGAGTAGAGTTTGCCATTGTGGCGCAGCTTGATGAGAGCGTCGCCGGTCGCCTCCCGGCCTCCCGTCACAGCCTGGATCTGGAACTCCTCCAATTCGTAATGCGCCCCGAAGATCTGCTCCGCCGCTTTAAAAGCCGCGTCGATAGGACCGTCGCCGTCTGAGAGAGCCTTACTTACGGCGCCGTCTTTACTGAGCTCGATAAAGGCGGTTGCGGCAATTGCGCTGCCGCTGTTTATGACATAGTTCCGCAGTTGATACACAGGCGGCGCCTGTCCGGCATTCTCCGCGATCAGCGCTTCGATATCACGGTCAACGACTTTCTTGTTCCGGGCAATATCGCGAAACTGTGAGAATATCCTTTCAAGGTCGTCTTCGGACACTTCGTACCCGATCGAGGATATGTGGTCCCGAAGGGCGCCGATATCGGCGTCGCCGGTAATACTGGATTTTTCAGACGTTTTACCGGAGGTCTCCGCCGGGACACGCGCCGTACCGCCGACTCCGCTGGCGCCGGCCAGCGCCGCGAGCTGAGCGCATGTCCGCTGGAGCGCCGTGAAGTTGATACCGGACGATATATCGAGCGCTTCGCCCCGGATTTTTATTACGTTCAGAAACTGCTCCAGCGAAAGCGTGCCCGAACCCGGGCGTGACGAGGCTTTGACCTGCAGGGCGCCGGCTTTGACCCCGGCGAGCGCCGACGCCGACGCAAGCCCGAGACCGTCCCTGCAATGGATGGATAGCGTCACATCCCCGAGTTCAGGGACAGAGGCAATAACGGACGACACAAAAGCGCTGAGCTCGTCAGGAAGGAGCTCGCCTACGGAATCGCACAGGGTTATCGTTTTTGCGCCCGCTGCGATCGCGGCTTTCAGCACGGAAGCTAAAAAACCGGGTTCGCTGCGTACCGAGTCGACTGCGGAAAACTCGACGTCCGGACAGAGCTTTACGCAATGCGACGTGATTTCCGTCACGAGCGGCAGGATCGCTTCGGGTTTACGCTTATGGATATACTCCATTTGGACCGTCGAGGTCGGAACGATCACATTAAGCCTGGGTTTCTTTGCCTTCGACAGAGCTGCCCATGTCCGTTCGACGTTATCTTTGTCAAGGGATACCGGCACACATATCGTACTGTATTCGAGCGTCGACGCAAGCGTCCTGATAAAGGCGGCGTCAGCCGGGGCGTCGCAGGTCTGCCCTGTTTCTATGACGTCAACCTGTAGTTTTTCCAGAAGTTTTGCCGTCTCCAGCTTTTCTTTAAAACTCAGCCGCGCCGCATGGGCGTCTTCCGACTCGCGCAGCGAGATGTCTGCTATTTTTATCCTGGTCATTATTCTAAATCCTTCCTGTTTAAATATAGAGGGGCGTGCCCGGCGGTTTGTTCCTGCCGGGCACGCTCGCTTGAACGGATCAAATCCGCGGCAGAATCTTTTATACTTGCACTGTCCAGCCCATATCGTCGTCGATCAATCCCGTCTGGATCCCATACAGCGCGTCATAGAGCTTTAACGCCAACTCTCCGACCCCGCCGTCGCCGACTGTCAGGGTATTGTCTTTAAAGACGAGTTTTCCGACCGGCGATATCACAGCCGCCGTCCCGGACGCGAACGCTTCTTTGAGGGTCCCGTCTCCGGCGGCTTTCACGACATCGCCGATTCTAAGTCGGCGCTCTGAAATATTTACTCCCCACTTTTTGAGAAGCTCGATCACAGAAGCTCTTGTTACCCCGGGTAGTATAGTCCCCAACAACGGCGCGGTGATAACCTCGTCGCCGATCATGAAGAAAGCGTTGGAGGTCCCGATCTCCTCGACATAGCTGCGCTCGATCGCGTCAAGCCACAGGACCTGCTCGCAACCCATAGAGTTCGCTCTGTCCTGCGCCTTCAGTGAAGCGGCATAGTTGCCTCCGACCTTGGCAAATCCGACTCCGCCGGGGGCGGCGCGGACATATTCCTCCTCGACGAAGATACTGGTCGGCGCAAGCCCGCCGCCGGGGATATCATAGTAGGGGCCTACCGGGCTGCAGATTATTACGAATTTAAAATGATTTGCCGGATGGACCCCCAGAAACGGGTCATCCGCTATAACGAACGGGCGGATATACAGGCTCGTACCCTGTTTTTTCGGTATCCAGTCGCGCTCGATATCGACCAGCGCTTTTATGGCGCCGACAAACAACTCCGGGTCGATGTCCGGCATACACATGCGCTCGTTCGACCTGCGGACGCGTTCCGCGTTCATATACGGACGGAAAAGCTGGACCCGCCCGTCAGGGGTGCGGTAGGCCTTCATCCCCTCAAACATTTCCTGTCCGTAATGGAGGACCGAGGAGGCCGGGTCAAGCGAAAGGGGGCCGTAAGGAACGATACGGCCGTCATGCCACCCTTTTCCGGTCGCATAATCGATCACGAACATATGGTCGGTGAATAACTTGCCGAATTTCAGCGTATCGGGGTCGGGCTTCGGCTTGGGGGTCGTGGTTAATGTGATTGAAAAGTCGTAATTCATAGCGTCGCAGATCCTCTCGTAAATGTAAATGTAAATGTAAATGTAAATGTAAATGTAAGTGGTTGATGTTACCGCGCGCGAGTTAATTGTTTGATATTGCCATTAGCAATTGCCGTTAATCATTGCTTCCAATAGTCATACGCCTTGAGCTCAAGGTCGAGCAGGGCCGCGTTCTTTGCGCCGAAATATTCGCGGATAACTTGCTCTACCGATTCAGGTGTAACTATGTCCGTAGTCCTCACGAACGCGCCGAGCATGATGATATTCGCGACGCGCGGGTTGCCAAGCTCGACCGCCAGATCGTTTGCAGGAATCTCATATATAGTAATATCGTCGCGTTTCGCCGCCTGATGTATTATTGACTTGTTTAAGAGAAGGATCCCTCCGGGCTTGAGGGTAGGCTCGAATTTGAGCATGGACGGAAGCGTCATGGCTACTACGCAGTCGGACTCGTATATCAGCGGGCAGCTTATCGGTTTGTCAGAAACGACGACCGTACAGTTAGCCGTCCCGCCCCGCATCTCCGGGCCGTAAGACGGGAAAAATGTCGCCTCTTTGTCCTCGAGCATTGCGGCCGAACACACCATCTGCCCCATAAGCAAAGTCCCCTGGCCGCCGGAACCCGCAAAAAACATTTTGCTGATCATGATCATTGACCCCCTTCCGGTTCTCTGAAAACCCCCAGAGGGTAATACGGGAGCATTTTCTCCTTCACATGCTCCATAGCGGCCGCCGGGGACAAGCCCCAGTTGGTCGGGCAGGTGGATATGAACTCGACGAACGAGAAGCCGAGCTTCTTCTCCTGTACTTCAAAAGCGCGCCTGACCGCCTTCTTGGCCTTGTTGATATTTGCCGGCGTATTGAGCGCGACCCGCTCTACATAGACTGCGCCGTCCAGGGTCGCGAGCAGTTCGCATACGCGCATCGGCGCGCCTGCCTGGGCAACGGTCCGGCCGTCTCTGGTAGTCGTCGACTTTTGGCCGAGGAGAGTGGTGGGCGCCATCTGGCCGCCGGTCATACCGTAGATCGCGTTGTTTATAAAGAATGTCGTGAACTTTTCCCCGCGGGCCGCCGCGTGGATGATCTCGCCGGTCCCTATCGACGCGAGGTCGCCGTCTCCCTGGTATGTGAACACCAGTTTGTCCGGGTGGACGCGGCGTATGCCGGTAGCGACCGCAGGGGCGCGGCCGTGCGCCGCTTCAAGCATGTCGACGTTCATTACCGTATGCGCGAGGACGCTGCATCCGATAGGCCCGACCCCGATCGCCTCTCCGAGTTTGCCCATCTCTTCGAGCGTTTCCATTATGAGCCTGTGCGATATACCATGGGTGCACCCGGGACAGTAGATGGTATCTACAGGGAGCATACCCTTAGTTGGCGTAAAAACAGCTTCCATAATCCTACCCTCCAATCTGATCAAGGATTTTCTTTACCCGCTCCGAGATCTCAAGCGACGTCGGTATCATGCCGCCGGTACGGTTTACGAGCTTTACGGGGAAACGGCCCCTGACGCCGATCGTGACGTCCTGCATCAACTGCCCCATCGACAACTCGGCGGAAATCACTACTTTAGTCTTATCTGTGAGCAAATCGAACGTCTCATACGGGAACGGCCAAAGGGATATGGGACGGATCAGCCCTGCCTTGACGCCTTGCCCCGCAAGGAGTTCTATAGCCTCTTTAGCGATCCTCGCGACTGTTCCGTACGCGACGATCACGACCTCCGCATCTTCGACGCCGATCGTTTCGACCCTGACAAGCTCTTTTTCGGCTCGACCGTATTTTTCGAAAAGCATATCGACATGCTTTTCCAGCACTTCAGGCTGCAAACGGAGCGACTTGACCGTATTGCGTTTCGAGTCGTCGTCGCCGTAGCCCGTAAGGGCCCAGGGCTTATGCGCCCTTATGTCTTCCGGCTTTAACGGTTCGCGCGGCTCGGGGAGCGTGACCGGCTCCATCATCTGCGCGAGAAGCCCGTCAGTGAAGATCATGACCGGGTTGCGCCATTTGCCGGCAAGCTCCATCGACTCATAAACCAGATCTATGCCCTCCTGTATACTGGAAGGCGCGAACACCGGTATCTTATAGTCTCCGTTGCCGCCGCCCCGCGTCGCCTGGAAATAGTCCGCCTGGCCTGGCTGTATACCTCCGATGCCGGGCCCGCAGCGCGAGACATTCAGGATGACGATCGGGACTTCAGCCGAGCAAAGGAAGCTCAGGCCTTCCTGCATAAGCGCGATACCGGGGGAGGAGGATGTGATGAACACGCTACCGCCTGCCGCCCCGGCGCCGTATGCCATATTGATTGCGCCGATTTCGCTTTCCGCCTGGATAAAACATCCGCCATGCTTAGGCAGCTCCCGTGACATATACTCGGGGGTCTCGTTCTGAGGGGTTATCGGATAGCCGAAATAGAACCGGCAGCCGCCCCGGATCGCCGCCTCGGAAAACGCTTCGTTGCCCTTCATCAGCACTTTTCCACTCACTTTGCCGATTCCTCCTTGTAAATTGATATAGCCCTGTCGGGGCAGACCAGCGCGCAGGACTTGCAGCCTATGCATTCGTCCATATTCTTTACTTCCGAGGGACTGTAGCCTTTGTTGTTTATTCGCGAGCTCGTGACGATTATCTTCTTAGGGCAGTAAAGTATGCATAATCCGCACCCTTTGCAGACGTCCCCGTCAAAACGGACCTCAAATTTCGCCATTTTACACTCCTTTGCTTCTACATCCCGTTTAGTCCGTGTAACAACTGACTGCGTACCGGCGGGCGACCGGGGACGCCCCTGTAAATATTACTTGTCCAGCCAGGTGGGCCGCATATGCAGCCCCAGCGGCATCAACCGCCCTGACAGCCCCGGCAAGTCCGCCGGGTCGACTATACCTTCCGGATAGCAGTCGCACCACAATTGCTTTCCTGTCTTTTCGCAAATCATCCCGCAGAGTTCATGGCCGCTTATTATCGTCGCGGCAGTCGTCTCGCGAAGTAAATGGCTGTTATTCACGATTCCTGTGATTTCCAGCCCTGTTACTTTCTCGATGGCCCTGATATGCTCCAGCGCCCCCGCAAGATCCCGCGTGTCCGGCCGGCATGCATTGACTATGGCCAGGATCGTTGTTTCGTCGTCGGTAAAGTATCTGGTAAACTGGTTGAGTACAAGCGCGCCGCTTTCGTTGCCGCCGGCGTCTACGATCACCCTGCAGTTCATGTCTTCCAGCGGCGCGCGCAGATCGGCGCCGAGCGCGGGCAATTCTGTGGTTACTTCCTCTTTGAACGCGCTTCCGAATACCGCGACGCCCGCGGCGCTAAGCAAATCGCGCTGCTCACGGGAACGGAAATAGGGGTTTACAATGTCCAGGTCTATTATCGCAAGCCTTCCGGCATATTTCGCGGCAATCAGCAGGGCAAGCGATACCGCGAACTCGGTTTTTCCGCTGCCATAATGTCCGGTAACGATTGTTTTCCTTCCGGCGTCGTAATAGAACCGGTTTTCTGACATATTGTTGCCGCAATCCTCTCTGCTACGCTGAATAATAACTCTATACTTTTATCAGGAAAACAGGCGTTTGTCAATATCCGCGAAGGTTTTTCCCGTATTTAAGTTACTTTGTTACTTTTCTCACTTCACATAACTCCCGGAGAAAACCGCAAACCGCCTGTTTGTTCGGCGATAAGCCAAACGATTAGGCGGTTTAACAGCGTCACGGATTCAACCTGGATCATAGCACATTGGATTCGAGCGTCGGCTCGGGTTTTGGCTGTACTTTCAGCGAGGGGTAGAACCCCCAGAAAAGCCCTATAGAATGGCGTTCCGGCTGCCGTTTAACCCTGGCAGCGCTTTTTTGCGTCATGTACGATTTGAAGTATTCTTCAAAGGCGAGTCCTGTCGGTGTTTTGCCGTTTGAAACTTGTCCGGTTTTTTGCAGTAAGAATGGGTTATTCTGTTGACGGGTGTTGACTTCGGTAACAGACTGTATACGCATGTTGGGTCCCTCCTTGGATTGTGCATTCGGCATCCTGCCTAACCATCAAAACCCGTTATAGACGAATCGAAGCTGCACAATCACCAGGCCGGTTCCGTGACGCCAACCGAACCGGTCGCCGGTTCTATTATTATTATCGGAAGGTTCGGGGCAAAACCTGAGCGATTTGGCGCAAAAAGTTGAGTATAACTATACAAAATAATGAGAACTTGACACCGCTGATATAATTATTTGTAGTTACTTAGTTGCAGGGCGGATTCATTTCGCCCGTTAAGCGCACAAGCCCGATGGGTTGTGGGGCGGAGCCCCACGTTAGAGAACTGGAGTCAGGCGGGAGGAAGGTATATGCGCGATTATCGAGCCGAAACTGAGAAACGCGTTGCGTTTATCCGCGAGACACTGAAGGAGTCACGCGCGCGGGGCCTCGTGTTTGGGAACAGCGGCGGAAAAGACGCGGCACTCACAGGGATACTGTGCAAGCTTGCCTGCGAAGATACGCTCGGACTGATAATGCCGTGCGATTCGGAGAGAAACCTGGGGGAAGACTATCAGGACGCATTGGCGGTCTCGGAGCAGTTTGGGATCGGGTCCAGGACGGTTTTTCTGACGGTGACCGCCGCGGCGCTGAGGTTCGCGCTGGGAGAGGCGGCGGAACTGACCGCAGCCGCAATCAATAACATCGCTCCGCGTTTGCGTATGGCCGCGCTTTACGCGGTGGCGGCAAGCGAAAACAGGCTCGTCGCCGGTACGGGAAACGCAAGCGAGCGGTACATGGGCTACTTCACTAAATGGGGCGACGGGGCATTTGACTTCAACCCGATCGCGGACCTTACCGTGACGGAAGTTTATGGATTTTTAGAGCATCTGGGCGCTCCTCAAAAAATAATCGGGAAAGCGCCGTCAGCCGGGCTTTACGACGGGCAGACGGACGAGGGCGAGATGGGCGTCACATATAAGAGCATAGACGAGTTCCTGTTTTCCGGGGAATGCCCGTCTGCTGATATGGAAATAATTACCAGGTTCCACAGAGCCAGCGAGCACAAACGCAACCCTCCCAGGGTATATGGAGAGTAGCGCAAAGGGAAAGCAGCATAAGAGGCGAGAGTAAAGATAGTAAGTTTCAAACCAGTGTGGCAGCCCCTCAGGGGCGGTTGGAGAAAAAATGAAGTTTAGATTTCTGAGGGCGGTAACCGCATTAATCATAGTCCTGCTTATTATAGCGGCGCCGGCGGCGTTGGCGCTCGGGGACGTTGTATACACTAATTCGCGTTGGCTTGCGGACAACCTGCAGTACAGGAATACTATTTCATGGCACTCGACGGATGGCCGCACCGAGAGCTTTTCGGTATTATTGACAGGGTATGGCAGCGCCTATCCGATAGTGATGAACGGCGACACGGTTTACGGGACGACCAGGATCTCGACAATGGTAAGCTATGCCGAGAGCCTGGGCATGAATGTGCTCGCCGCCGTCAACTCGGACTTTTTCTTCACTCAGCATGGCGGGGTACCGATTGGGATCGTCGTCGAGGACGGCAGATATAAGTCCAGCCCCGGGGGGGTGAGCGCGGTAGCGTTCGGAGCGGACGGGGGCGTGCACATCATCGAAGCGCCTTCAGTAATGATGCAGCTCAGCAATCTCGGCGGCAGCCCCGACGCCGAAAACGCCGGAAAGGCGACGGCGCGTTTCAGCCACCTGAATAAACCGCGGTCGGAGCAGGGCGGAATGGTACTGTATACGGAGGATTTTTCCACCGTTTCGACGCGGACTTCTTCACCGGGCTGGTTTGTGCGGTTCAGTATACTTGAAGGTTCGCCGACGGTGTCGGGCACGATGACTCTCGAAGTGACGGAAACGCTGATTTCCGATGGCGCTGTTCCCATCGGCGCCGGAAACCTGGTATTGACGGCCGCGGACCAGAGCAACGTCGGAAGGGAATATGAAAAATTTGCGGTCGGCGACATTGTGACACTTACGACGACATGCGCCGATCCCAGGCTTACAGAGGCCGCGTATGCGACCGGCGGCGGGGATATCCTTGTAAAAAACGGCGAAAAAGCAGATCAGTCGGGCTGGCTCCCGGCGCTGCTGCCGAGGGCGCCCAGGACCGCGTTCGGGATCCTCGAAGATGGTTCTGTGGTCAGCTATGCCGTCGACGGGCGCAATTCAAACCATTCGATCGGCCTGACCCTTGACGAACTGGCGGACGTGATGCTAAGGGCAGGATGCGTGTACGCGGTGAATCTTGACGGCGGAGGCTCGACCGCTATGAGTGTGAGGATACCCGGAGATAAGAGCGCATCGGTCGTCAACCAACCCTCAGACGGGTCCGAGCGAGGTTGCGCGACATATATCCTTTATGTGACCGACGCTGTGCCGGGCGGTCCCGCCAGGAACTTAAATCTCAAAAACAACGGCGTCGTAGTGCTGGCGGAGTCGTCGGTCGACATTTCTTTTTCCGCGACCGACAGGGGCTACATGCCCGCCGCGGTACCCGGCGATATTATAGCAACGCCTTTAATGCCGGGCGCTTCCGTTGAGGGGAAAAAATACACTGCCGGCAGTATAGCCGGGGCTGACATGCTGGAACTGTTCTCGCCTTCAACGGGCGCTTTGGGCTTAGGCGAAGTTTTCGTCATAACAAGGCCGACGTCGATAACCGTTTCGAGGGCCGGCGCGGCCGGAGCGCTGACGTCGGTCCGGCTGACCCCCGGGGAGACTCTCGAACTGGATATCGCCGCGACGTATTACAGGCGGACTGTCGCAGCCCAGGCGCACTCGTTTTCATATGACGTGACCGGCGGAGTCGGGGAAATGACCGCCCCCGGAGTCTTTATAGCAGCACCTGCCGCGGGGCGCAAAGGCGCGATCAGGATTTCTGCGGGCGGCAGAAGCGTCGAAGTCAAAGTCGAGGTAAGCGAGTTTACGGATATGATCGACCACTGGGCGAGGGAATATGCCAACTACCTGGCCGCCGCCGGGGTCACTTTCGGGGTGACTCCCACTGAATTCGGCCCCAACAGCCAAATGCGCAGGGGGGACTATATCCTCATGCTGTACAGGGCGGCGGGAAGTCCGGAGACAAGCGGGACCGACAGTTTTAGAGACGTTCCGGCCGGGGCATATTATGAGCAGGCGCTTATATGGGCAAAAGAGACGGGAATTGCGGACGGTTATGAGTATGGCACTTTTTCACCCAGGGAACCTATTACAAGACAGGACGCGTTTACTTTCACTTACCGCGCGCTTGATTTCCTGAATGTAGAATATTCCGACGGGGACGCGTCCGATCTCAAGGGTTTCCCCGACGCCGGCCTGCTTGAAGAATACGCGGTCGTTCCGGCTGCGACCCTGATAAAGCTTGGCGTCGTAGAAGGTTCAAACGGTTTGCTCATCCCGCTTAACACCCTGACCCGCGCCCAAATGGCAAAAGTGCTGGCGGTGACGATGCAGTTGCCGTGACAAAGCGCAGAATTAAGGAGACAGGATGTTCGTAGACAAGGCTGAGATTACTGTTAAGGCAGGGAAAGGCGGCAACGGTTCCGTGTCTTTTCACCGTGAAAAATATGTTGCGGCAGGCGGCCCCGACGGAGGCGACGGCGGGCGCGGCGGCGACATAATAATAAAGGCCGACACAAATATGTCGACTTTGATGGACTTCCGGTATAAGAGGAAATACGCGGCGGGGAACGGGGCCGACGGCTCAAGCAGGAACAAAACGGGCAAGGACGGTGAAGACCTCCTGATCAGCGTGCCGAACGGCACTTTGATCCGCGAAAAGGAAAGCGGCGCGATCATCGCCGACATATCGGGCGCCGAACCTTTTACACTGGTCAGCGGAGGCTCGGGCGGGTGGGGAAACAAGCACTTCGCCACTCCGACAAGGCAGGCGCCCCGCTTCGCAAAACCCGGATTGCCCGGGGAGGAACTGGACGTCGTGCTTGAACTGAAGCTGCTCGCCGACGTCGGGCTTATCGGGTTTCCGAACGTGGGGAAATCTACTTT
>Ga0123353_10017320_pt1 | contig 10584 bp, 4 predicted proteins | sample TergutLab28metaG_3_FD_92763 | JGI IMG/M metagenome (GOLD analysis project Ga0123353, IMG submission 92763) | Labiotermes labralis P3 segment gut microbial communities from Petit-Saut dam, French Guiana - Lab288 P3 | ecosystem: Host-associated > Arthropoda: Insects > Digestive system > Gut ... | reverse complement strand
TTAACCTTTTGGCGCCGGAATTATTTTTTAAATTTTAGCACACCCTGTATATAAAATGTGAATAATACATGAACCAAATATGTTAGAATTATGAAACAAACTGCATTTTGAAGAGAAAAAAAAACGCAGAGTATATACCACGTTTAAAATATTCAGTACCTATATTTGTTGAATAAATATATAAAATGAAACTTTAGAGGTTAGCGGTGCGTAACGTCAACTATAGTTGACTTTAGGCGTCTGAAGGTTAAAGGCGTTCGCAGTACTGAGGTTATGTAGAATCGAATGTTTGACAGCGAAAAATGAACTAAAGGGATACGGAAGGGACTGGACGCGGTATGATCGGCGGTAATACTCGTATACCAGAAGTTACATGGAGTGGCTGAGAAAAGTCACGAAAAAGTCACTGAGGATAGTCAGTGTCTTCGTATGGAGTCAAATTTCTCTCATAAAGATATGGGTACCAGCAAATGACAGGGTGTTACAAAATAGACACCAAAAACTTGTGTGTAAGACACTCTGCAAATGTAACAGGGCGAGGTTTATAATCTCCTAAGAGAACGCATTAAGCCATATATAGTTCGGGAAGGCTCTGCTGTTGGAGACTGTAAGAGGCTCAGATATCCACAGACTTTAGAAGCAGGACAGAAGAAAAAATGTTGTGGTCAAGGTGTTAGAAATTAGATAAGGTTGGGTAGAAGGATGGCAAAATATTTGTAAATAAAATGAACTGACAGCGAGTGTGAACAAAGGATAACTTAACTGAAAGCAACAAAAAAAATCAAGTGTTAAGCATCTTGGGGATGGTTGTGATGGCTTCATCTGTCTTTCAGCTTCATCTTCTGGTAGTTCTTTTCTTTCATTCCCCCGTACTTAACCCTTTTGTGAAGATGTCACATCTACTCACCACCCACTACACACACAATCACACACACACAAACACACACACACACACACACACACACCGCTATGAAGTGAACACAAGTGTCATCTGGGAAGAAGAAACTAACCATAAAAAAGCCGACACAGAGAACTTCGAAGTTTGTGGATAGGAGGTTAAATCAGTTCCATTACAGGCCTGGACAGTCCCAGAGGGTTCTTAGGAAGTTAAGGTTCCCAGATATCCTGACAACGGCACAGGATAGTGGTAGGTTGTCAACCTTACGCACCGGCCGCCTTTAACCCCAGTAAATGCTCCTGATACTCATTTCTGTTAGAGGCTGAGTCGACCCCAGGGCCAAAGTGCGATCGAAAGGATTTTATGTCAATGAAAAATCCACTGACACCAACTGGGATCAAAACCAGCGACCTTCCGATTTGTAGCACAGCACCTTAACCACTGAGCTACCGCGGTCCCTCGTGGATAGGAGGGGAAAGGAAGAATAAGGGATGTGTTGTTGTTGTATATCTCTGACTATTTAAGGTCCCACGTTCGACTATTGCGTCTGTGTGTGTGTTGATACACACACACACACACACACACACACACACACACAGTGTCAAAATCGTGTGGGGGTGAACAGTACAGTTTGGGCATGCACGCAGTGTTTCGATTCTTCTGCAACGGCTGTAAGCTACAAAAGAAAGATGTCGCAGCTTCGAAATAATAAAAACGGAATAACTACAAATATTATGAAGCAATGGACCATCATAAACTTATTCGTTATTAATGTCACTACTTACTGGAGACATTTTCCTCTTGATTCCGAAATCCGCGGTACCTATTACCGACATAGGTTACATGATCCATCCAGGTGTTACTATTTCACTATTAACAAGTATGCGGGACACTATTCACAGTGTCTCCGGTCTCGAGTCTCTGCATTTTAGCATGTAGTCTTGACTTAGCGAATAAACATGTATCAAAAAATGTCACATCAGCAAAATAAGGCGCCGTAAACATTCAATTTCGAATAACAATTGGCCGAAGGAATATATCTGATTACACGCTTTTACTTGTGGTAAAAAGGAGGATTTTTTAAGAAAGTCGACGAATTAATACCCAAGCAATGAAAATGAATAAGAATTATTATTAATCCCTTCTATTTTCCCGCCTTGCTATGGTCCAGATTGTGCTTGTATGCAGAATATTAACACTTGAGATGCTTTCGTAATTGGCCATTAGGTTTTGCAGAATGTAAACCAATAAAGAATTCAAGGAAAATAATTATTAATTATCAGAAACGTCTTTCAACAGTCCAGGTTTCAAAAAGCTAGGTATTACCTTGTGGAACGCCTTAGATTAGGTCAGTGGCAGACTACTGTTATTACGTTTCTGAGACTACAAGTCTCCACGGAAATGTGGAATATCTTATCCACCTGTCAGTGAGCCAATATCGACTTCTCGATGCAGACCTTGTATTATATTTGCTTACCACACTGTAAAGTTCCTAAATTTATTTATAAAGCAAGCGTCTAGCTCCACATACGAATGCAGCCAAAACAGTAACCAAGTAATCAATCAGTTCTTACAAGGAATTAAGGAGCGTTGTGGGAATATCAGAACACAATAACTGTCTCTTCGGTATACTGAAAGAGTCATGACAATTCTCAAAATCTAATTTTTTTAAATACATGCAGTTTAGGCTACGAAAAACACGACAACAAATAAAGGCAAAACGTTCGGAATAAGGTTTAATTTAATTTGAATTTTCGCAAACGCTGGAAAAGTAATTCAGTTGTTGGTGTGACGTAACAGGACGCCAGCCTCACCGCGTATAAATTTCAGCGCTGCAAATTGGAAGACTCATTTACTTGCCTTGCGTGTAAACGTTTGTGCACGTGGATACGCTTCTATTACAGGACCACTCGCTTCCTCTCATTCCCCGCTAGCCTCATTTGGCAAATTATGTTTCCTGTCCTACGTGTGCACCTTGGTACAATTTTTGTGAAAATAAAAATTCTGACATATATTTAATGTGCGGAATGATAAATAAGGTTACAAAATGGAAACAAAACGGTATAAAGTTCTTTCAGATCTCCCTTTCTAATGTTAGTACAGTCATATGCAAAATACAATCAACCTTCGTGTTTTTATTTCTTGCAGCTTCAGCTAATTGCTAGCTTAATTGGATACAAAATATAAGTGAGAACAATCAATGCGGAAAATTTGTTGCGAATTCACCGTTGGCACAGTATTATCAATGACTGCTACCAATAGAAAGACAACGATCAAATCATATGAAATCTAATTTCAAAGAAATATAGCGTTCCTAACCATTATTAATTTATTTCTTCTTTTATATCAAACACTGTATATCAACACTGTATATCAAACACTGTATATCAAACACTGTATTATCCAACAAATGCACAAATATGTAATTCGTAGATATAATTGAATTTATAATAATGCTCCAACATGTTTCGAATCACAAAGGATCCATCATCAGGGAGCCTTATACAGTACTTGGCTAAAAATTACAAGAATGTTTCTATCGTGTCCGTTGACATGGACGTAGTCGGTGTTAGATAGAACCATCCTTGTAATTTTTGCCAAGCACTGTATAAGGCTCCATGATGATGGATTCTTTGTGATCCGACACATGTTGGAGCACTTTTAAATATTTTACAATTTTAATTATATCTACGAATTATATATTTGTGCATTTGTTGGATAATAAAGTGTTTAATTGTCACTGATGCACGGTGCATACATGAAGACTCTTCTTTTATATATTCATCTATTTATCTGAGGTTCAATGACGCAATAAAACGATCCAGTTATGAAGTATGTATGCTTGCTCACCGAATAACAAATTATAAAGGATGTGGAACAGGACAGCTGCGGCTTCACTTCAAGTTACATCACGGTATTTTACCGGTTGGACTGAATAAAATCAGGGAGGCCTCATTTAGAATAACCTGATGTCTCGGTCGGAAATAAAACCCGGCATCTTCCGAAGAGAACTCAGAAGCGCCATCCCTTCATCCAACTTTACACGACCTCACGACATTCTGAAGCAACTAAATAATCATAGCAACACAACAGCAAATTCTGCTACACTGTGGAAATAAGTTCATAAAATTTTCTTACAGATTTTGTAGAAGTCGTTGATTGCAATGCTCATATAACGCAGAATTCAAATGCTTACATTTGAAGGAATACTAAGGGAAAGTATTTTCATTGTTACACCGTGCATGTTTTCGAGTTACTCAATTATTATACCAACTACTGCACATATATAAAATTTATAAAATTTTACACATTAAAACATTAAAACGCTGCGACATGTTTCGGTCCTAGGACTGAAACATGTCGGAGCGTTTTAATGTTTAATGTGTAAAATTTTATAAACGTTAGATACGTGCAGTAGTTGGTATAATAATTGAGTAGAAGAAAGTAATTTGCTTTGTTTATTAACAAGTAGATTAGGAATTATTAAATAAGCTGAAAAAATTTACGACCAGGATAAAAAATGAATTCAGGAAGGTCATTTTACTTGTATCTTTCAACGTACCTATACAATAATATTTACGTAACGTATTTTGCAGTCTTTCTCTATGTTCATCCGCTGTAATTTCATGAGACCAATGTTTATTTGGTCCTTTGTTGGGCATGGACGTCGCTGGCGACTAACAGAAGTAATATTATGACAACTGGGTGGGATTTGTTTCCAGATCGAAACGAAAATAAAATTTAGAAAATTTTTAAATATTTTGATAACAAATTGTGTAGCAACATTTTTTTTTTTGCAGGACATAATAATTACCAGTGTGGTATAATACCATATGTAGAAAAATTTGTAGCTTTGGATAGGCCGACAAATTGCAATACGCATGCTTCCCTGCGGGATGAATTACAAATGAGTTCGTCTGTTTGAAGGAAGGATAGTGACAGTGCTGTGAACATGCAGATGCGCACTAATTGCGTACAATGGTTGTCTCGTTGCGTCTTGTAGCTGTTTGGATTCCGTCCACGTAAATTGTTGTTACACAAACGTATCTGGTGTTAAATAAAGGGGATAGAAGTGGATTTGCCATTTTTGTGCCTGTGATATTACAGGTAGCGTTTGTAGGATTTTATTTATGGGCTGTCTCATAACTACTAGTCCAAAGTCAAATATTCCTTACACACAAACCACTTTTTACTCAAAAAGTACAATAATAATGATATAGACATGGAAGTTTGTTCAAGGCACTGTATTTAAAGTTTATTAGGTCATATAAAGGTCATAGCAGGAGAACATTTTGGCCATGCTTTTGCAAATATGAACAGTGTTACCGAGGCAAATACAACAGAGATGATTGTCGTGAATTTGTTCAGAAAAGTGATTAAATTTCTTACAATTCAATACTGTGTGTAGCGTGAGGTCTGTTTATATATTACATGTTCGAAGATGAGAGTACTGTATATAGAGGCTTATGTTTATCGGCCAGCCAATTGAATACCGGGCAGGCAAATGTATGGGGTGACGTCCTAAACTTGCATTTCGGACACACGCTGGTCGGCACTAGGCCGGGACACAGGTTATCCTGTTTAAGGTATTTCATGGGCAATTTTTAGCTCACTGTAGGCAAATTCAGGGAAAGTAGTTTAATAAACCATAACTGTTTTTTTTAATGCTTCCCCACCAACCACCCTGCCATCGATATTATGTGAGCCTAGAGTGAGATGCTGGTAACGTAGCAAATTAAATCACACGTAAGCTAGCCAATCAGGAGTCTTCTTCTTCTGAAGATTTAAACTAATATTTAATTATATATATATATATTATGGAACTGGTTCGATCCCAGCTGGTGTCAGTGGATTTTTCATTGTCATAAAATTCTTCCGAACAGAACAGAAATGAGTACCAGGAATATATCCTGGGGGTAAAGGCGGTCGGTGCGTAAGGCTGACAACCTACCACCATCCCGTGCCGTTGTCACGAAATCTGGGAGCCTTAACTTCCTGGAACCCTCTAGGCTTTTCCAGGTCTGTAATGGGACTGCTTTATTTATATATTATGGAATATTTTTCATGTGAAGAGTGGTGCAGACCGCTGCTTGAAGAACATCACATAGAATTCAGCAAACAGGTTTATTTCGGCAAAACGAAATTATAGGGTGTACAAAAAGCTTAAATGCCGTCTTAATTTTTTTTTCTGATTGATTGTACAGTGTCAAGCAAGACAGAAGTAACCCATACAACCAAACCACAATCGTGAATATTGAATGTAGTCTTCTATGTTTTGTGCTTGTGGCCGAGGAATGCATATTATTAATTCGTGTTTTTTTATAATAGGATATGCTATATTTATGAATTCATGCTTCAGGCCCATAAACAGAAGATATTTCGCATTCCGTGTGTCATTTGAAATTTGACAGCCGAATTTCACGTTGTTCTACAAGCCAGTGCGATCACCGACTTGATGTCCACTTCATATCACTCTGTACGAATCAGACCTACAAAAACTGGTAGTGCACGTGGCACAGACCAGTAGTTGTCGTTACCATCTGTAACTATCACGTTCAACCTTCGATAAACATAACGAAACACGCAGTGGGAACAACTTTATAAAATTTGTAACAATAGATCTCTATTTAAAAAATATCTATATACAAAATGGACTTTATAAAACATTAGGATATGAGGTGTCTCAATCAACGCTTTTGGCTATTACTGTATTTGATATCACTACCACTACTAATGTGTGCCCGGTAGCTCAGTCGGTATAGCGAATGACTACGGGCTGGACGGTCCGGGATCGAATCCCGGTCCGGACTAGATTTTCCGCCCGTCCAGATCGGCCCTGGGGCCCACCCAGCAACATGTAAAATGGGTACCGGGTCTCCCGCGGGGGTAAAGTGCGGCCGAGGCGTGCTGCTGACCACTCACCCCCTTTTAGTGCCGCGGTCATGGAACAGTAGAGCTGTACCTCTACCCACCCTCTGGGTCTCACCGGGCTTGTAACGGGATCATTTTACCTTTACCTTTACCACTACTACTAGCAGCCTCTGTGGCAGTCTAATAATTACTGACACGCATAGGAGTATTTCATTTGAATATTAATAGTCGCTCAAGTATTCAAGATATGCCCCAAAGTTTATGGCAACTCTAAGGTTCATCAGCCCATTTATAAAAGCCCACCACTTGTCCCTGTCTTAAGCAGATTATTGAAATTGGAGTATACAAGAATCTATCTTACTTTTTTTTGTGCAGGATGAAATATATCTCACAGAGGTGGAAGAACATAAAACAAAGGTTACTGACAACAAAGATATGAGCAGAATATCTGCACTAAGGCAAAAAAATTGACAACGAGCCGGAGAAAACTTCGCGCTGAGGAACCCATAATTTGTACCCTTCAACTAATATTACCGGGGTGGTAAAACGTATGAGGTTGAGATGGGTAGAAAATTTAGAACACATGGGAGAAAGAAAAGTGTGCACAATTTAGTCCAAAACGTGAAGGAAAAAGGCTAATGGGAGGCACAAGCGTAGAAGGAACGTATTTAAAAAGTTCTAAATCACCGTAGTGTTTATATGTAACATATGCTGCAACACTACGAATATCTGCATTTTACTACACAGCACAATTTTGTGTATTTCGTATTTCTCTGACAGTGAACAGCGCTTATTACTCTGTGCGATATTAACTAATGGTTTGTTGTAATGGAAATGGGTTGTGTTCTCTGTGAGGAAGAACTGATATTTTTTGTTTAACTTAAGTGCCATCCAGTCTTAGAAAGGCTAAATTTCGTAAAGAATGTTGCCAGAGAACAGATTGGATTTATGTAGCTCAGTATAAGGTTGAATAAAGGACTTGTGATCTCAGTAATGCATCATGGGTTTGCAAAAAAGGCTAAGAATTTCTTGATGTCAGCACTTTATTTCATTAATCTACAATATATGTGACGTAGCATTTTGTTATTAGGTTTAAAATTCATTAACGTGCTTCCCTGAGTCAAAGACTTAAGTAACCATTCAATAGTTGTCCAATTCCCTCTAAACATCATCGCAAAAGTCACTTAATTTACCGATAAATCGCGGATAAAAAACTAAATATCTTTCCAAACAAAATACTTTAAACCCTCTCCACAATTTGTATCGTGTTATAATGAATGTTGTTTCAATGTTCGAAGGGAATTCACGCAGATTAAAGGGTATTAGGGATGACGTCGTTGATAGAGAAGGTTGTCAGATTCGTGTTTGTATTAAAGTAACTTGTGTATGAAGCTAATATTGCAGACATGACAGCGTAAGTACCTATCCAAAAATGGAAGGAATTAACCCATTATAAATTGTGTCATCAGCTTGTGTTCTCCACGATTTAACAGTTTGTAGCACAACTCCATTTAGTGCAGATAATTGAATTGTTTATCTCTCTCCATTACTGTATACAGAGTGTCCCATGTGTTCCTTTCAACGCCTCAACGTGTATACAGGTAGACAAATGGTCCAGTATACAGGTAGGCAAATGGACCAGTATACAGGTAGACAAATGAACCAATATACAGGTAGACAAATGGACCAGTATAAAGGTATACAAATGGAGCAGAATACAGGTAGACAAATGGAGCAGTATACAGGTAGAAAAATGGACCAGTACACAGGTAGACTAATGGACCAATATACAGGTAGACAAATGGACCAGTATACAGGTAGAAAAATAGACTAGTATACAGGTAGACAAATGGACCAGTATACAGGTAGACAAATGGACCAGTATACAGGTAGACAAATGGACCAGTATACAGGTAGACAAATAGACCAGTATACAGGTAGACAAATAGACCAGTATACAGGTAGACAAATGGACCAGTATACAGGTAGACAAATAGACCAGTATAAAGGTAGACAAATGGACCAGTATACAGGTAGACAAATAGACCAGTATACAGGTAGACAAATGGACCAGTATACAGGTAGACAAATGGACCAATATACAGGTAGACAAATGGACCAGTATACAGGTAGACAAATGGACCAGTATACAGGTAGACAAATGGAACAGTATACAGGTAGACAAATGGACCAATATACAGGTAGACAAATGGACCAGTATACAGGTAGGCAAATGTACCAGTATACAGGTAGACAAATGTGCCAGTATACAGGTAGCCAAATGGACCAGTATACAGGTAGACAAATGGACCAGTATACAGGTAGACAAATGGACCAGTATACAGGTAGCCAAATGTGCCAGTATACAGGTAGCCAAATGGACCAGTATAAAGGTAGGCAAATGGACCAGTATAAAGGTAGGCAAATGGACCAGTATACAGGTAGACAAATGGACCAGTATACAGGTAGACAAATGGACCACAGTTTCAGAAATAGTCATTTTTTATACAAAGCTACCTTGCATATAAAATTAACTTTGAAAATAATATTTAAAATTTTTATACGGATAAAAAAGAGTACTTGTGTAGCTGGCAGACGGAAGGCAGTAGCTGGTGGGGCAGAGTTACAGTTTTGTTTTGTTTTGTTTTAAATCAGCATTGTTAAATGTTTGGGTTCTGTTGTCAGAAATTTATGTACTTATAGTGGCAAGTATAGGGTTTTTCCTCAGTGGCTTGACCTGCTGTTTCATGTGATGTTACTGTACGAAAAGCAGACACCTGCAATTCTTTGCAGTAAAGTGGATACCATAAATAGCGGGTGCCTTGACAAAAAATATCTGCGAGTTTTTTCGGAGTAAATTATTTTGTCTCGGTGATTATCAGGTGAAACAGGAATTGTGCCCCTAATAGTGTTAGAGAGTTGCTTCTTTATTATGCAGAATCCGAAAGTTTCCTGCAAGGTGTACTAGATTTTAAATATTATATAGATTGATTTCAGGTTTGAAAATGTTAGCAGGTGACGCTCTTTGCGCATATATTGAACCTAAGAAAGTTTAACAAATGGGCCACTTTACTAAAACTAGGCTAATATTCTTGCGTATTATCCACGTCAAGAAACTACCCTGTAATACAGCCCAAAGACTTGACGGCTGTTACAACAAATTTCTTCAGTGTATTTGTTACTCGGCACATCCGTCTCATTCAAAATCCCCTAGTCGATTTCGTCACGTTCTTTCTAATGTTATGCGGTGCCCCCGACTTACTTATTATTGAAAGTAGCTTCTTTCCTGGAGGTCTTATGTCCAAAATTCCGTATGGATTTTCGATCTACATGTCTATTCCATATTAAATTCCATTATTTTATAGCCCTAATCTTATTTGTCGCCTACATATCTGACGCGGTTGCACGTTATATATCCCTGATACTTGAAATTAGCAAAGTACTTCATGCCTTAAGGGTGGTAATACAGTCTTGTGCTGTTGTCGACGGTCGACGTTGCTTTAATTAACTACCACGAGAAATGCAAATCTCATTCTTGTACTTTACCACAACAATTATCCATTGCAGATAACAATCATACAGTTCAACTTATGTAGTCCAAAAGTTCTTAATTTCTTCATGGATTGTTTGACCCTTTAACCTTACGGCGTCAGAATAACTTTTTTTTAAATTTTAGCACACCTTGTATATATAATGTGAATAATACAGGAACCAAACAAGTTAGAATTATGAAACAAACTGCATTTTGAAGAGAAAAAAACGGAGAGTATATACCATGTTTAAAATATTCGGTACCTATATTTGTTGAATAAATA
>Ga0123353_10017319_pt1 | contig 10585 bp, 8 predicted proteins | sample TergutLab28metaG_3_FD_92763 | JGI IMG/M metagenome (GOLD analysis project Ga0123353, IMG submission 92763) | Labiotermes labralis P3 segment gut microbial communities from Petit-Saut dam, French Guiana - Lab288 P3 | ecosystem: Host-associated > Arthropoda: Insects > Digestive system > Gut ... | reverse complement strand
GTATCAGGAGCAAACATTCCTCGACTTCCGACTTTCCCTGCAATAATGGTCTCTCCCCAATCAGGGTGATTGTTATGCCATAGCCCATCCCCGTGCGAGACCATGATACTGGAACGTGCCATGTCCAAGATGGTACTCGGTTCACTCGCCATACCGTCGGAGGGACAATGCAAGGTGGGAATGGGTCCCTGATAGGCTGGGAGGTTATAGGTTGCGTTGACAGGGAACGGCTGCGAATTCGCAGGTACGGTTTTGCTGTCTACAACGATGAGATCATATCGAGCGGTCTGTTCGAAGAAAGGGAGGAGGAAGAAAGTTGTTCCAATCCAACCGGCTGCGCGCTGAGTTTTTCCACCATTTTGATCGAAATTGTTGAAACAAGCTCGGGAGGGCGGAAATTCAGCATTAGCATCATGGTAGGTATGCAGTGCCAATCCGTACTGCTTCAAGTTGTTAGAACACTGCATCCGCCTTGCAGCTTCACGAGCCGCCTGCACGGCAGGCAGGAGTAAGGCAATCAACATACCAATGATTGCAACGACGACGAGAAGGCCGACGGGGGTAAAGCCCGCAACTTTCCCCCCCCCCCCCAGATTAACATCTCGTTTTTTCATGATAACTTTCCTTTCTGAATGCGATTAATGGGAAAATGCTGGTGATGACCGCCGGTGAATCCCCCCTATACAATCGTACAGGGTCACGTAGTACTTTGTGGAGGTTGTTTGCCTTCGACCAGCTTGTGGACCCATGCTGGCAACAAAATGATGCCATAAAAAATACATGTCAAAAGAACATGTAGTATGTCACTCATTTTAACACACTTGGCAAGGAATTCAACAAAAAACGCAGAAAATTTCAGAAAATTGCAAAAAAAACATGTCTTTTTGCACGAGCACAAGGCATTGCTAATGCCTCTATACGTAAAACGGGTAGAAAGCGGCTTTTTTCTGCGGAAATCACGGAGGTTTTCACGGAATGCACGGAGACTCGCCATGTGCCCTCCGTGTTTTCTCCGTGTCCTCCGTGGTAAAAACGATTGTGGCAAAAATGCCCATTTGGTCCCGTTTTACGTATACCAGAAAGTGGGTGCGTCAATGTTTCCACCGATGCACGGTGGTGGTGTGTATGTTGGGCAGTTTGACAAAAAACAGGCAAGGTAGGTTCCCATGGAAAAATTCGCCTGCCGTATTAGGGAAACGCGACGTAAAATGACAGTACGATCACCGTAACAATTGCCCACCAGACAACGGGGCGACCATACCAGTGTTTCGGTTGTTCGGCATCGGCGGGAAGGCGTAAACTGTCTGTGGTCCAGATCAGCCCTTCAAGTTCCTCTGCTTTTTTGGGTTTGGTGATGAGGCTGACCAATGCACAAACGACCATACAAGCCCAAAAGGCAATCCCCGTCCTGTTTTGGAACGGCATCGGAAAATACAAATCCAAAATCAATGTCAAAGGAATAGACAAAATACCGGCGGTCAATGCCCCGGCACCGGTGGTCCGTTTCCAAAAAACACCCATCAGGAACATTGTGGCAATACCCGGAGTCACATAGCCGTAAGCATCGAAAATATAGAGAAAAATCGGACGATCCGAGTCTCCAATGAAGACAAGTGCCCAGTAAATCCCAAACAAAATAGTGAGTGCGCCAATGATGCGTCCGAATAAAACCGTCGTGCGGTCTTCTTTTTCCGATTTTTCCGAGGAGTCTTTCGTTTTGTCGATGGCATTTTCCGCCGTAGAAACGGCACGCGGTGCGACTCGTTTCCGCCACCAGTCTCTGATGGGTACGTATAAATCAATGGTCGCGATCGTGGCGCAGGAATTGACGGCACCGGAAATATGACTCATGACTGCCGCAACAAGACCAGCCAGCAATAATCCGACTAAGCCGGTGGGAAGCAATGTCGTGACCAGTGTTGTGAAAACACTATCATGATCATCCAATGTAATTCCTTGGTTTTCGAAGAGGATCACGGCGGCAAGTCCCGGAACGACAAAAATCACTGGGGTCAACAACTTCAGATAACAGGTAAAGACGACTCCCATTCGGGCGTGCCATTCATTTTTGGCGGCAAGGACCCGTTGAACAACAAACTGATTCGTTGCGAAGTAGAACACACTGATACATACCGTCCCCCCCAGATACATTGTCCAGGGAAAGTTTGGGTCACTCGCTGGCAACAATAGGTGCCATTCGTTGGATCTTGCCCACAAAGCCCCCGGTCCGCCCGCTGCGGCAACCGTGAGGAAACTCAAAATCAAGCCCCCGGCGAGCAGCACGACAAGTTGAAACATCTCCGTCCATATCACCGCACGCAAGCCGCCAATGACCGTGTAAATCCCCGTGGCGATGGCAAGAGCCCAAACACTGTACGCAATGGGAATGTCAAAAAGCGCATGAAGGACCTTTCCGCCGATAAACAGTACAGCGGCAATTTCGACAAAGAGATAAATCAGAAGAATCAATAGCGCAAACGCACTGCTGGAAATCGGACCGAAGCGTCGCAGAAGATACTCCGGCATCGTGTAAAATCTGTTCCGCAGATAATACGGCAGGAAAATCCACAACAGGACGTTCAGACCAATGAGAATTGCCGCCCATTCGGTGGTCATCGCCACGAATCCCAATGCGTAAGCAAGTCCCATACCGGCAACCAAGTGGTGAGCGGAAATGTTCGAGGCGACGATGCTCCCGCCAATCATCCACCAAGGCAATTTGTCCCCGGCAAGAAAGTAGTCCCGCTTCGTTTTGATTTCCCGGCGCGAAGCATAAACGCCCAGTACAACGACGATAAGGATGTACACGGCGAAGATGACGATGTCAAGCAATGAAAGATTTATCTGCATTTGGTAATCGTTGGTTAAATTTCAGTATTAGGAAACAGGTTGACTCTTCGGGGGAATCGCGTAGTCAAACGAATCTCGCCGTTCCCACGTCGGCATTTTAGGTTCGCTTCCGAACAATTCCGTTGAGTAGTATTCAAAACGAACACGTTTGTCATCGACACGTACAATCATGAAACCGTTGCGTCTCGTTTCTTGGACAAGAGGTACGGCTCGCTCGGAATACGGCGGTTTGGGGAGATAGAATCCCTGAAACGCGCTCCCGCAAATGAGTTGCTCAATCTGTGACTTGCCGTCGGGACTTTTGACAAGTGAACGGTGATACATGTGGTCATGCCCGCTAAAATAATATCGTACTCCGTACCGTTGCAAACATGCGAAAAAGGCATTTTGCATCTCCGGGAGTGCATCTTGGTCTGTCTGGTCGGGATACACAAGGTTAAACAAATGATCCTTGTGGTTTTGTCCGACCAGATTTTTATGTCCAAAAACCATCGCGAACTGATGGTCATCTTTTTTGAGTTCGGATTCAATCCACGGCAAATAATCGCCGACCGTGTATGCCTTGCGGAGTACCGAACCGTCATACCATTGGTGATTCTCGTTTCCGATGCCATCTTCCCAGCCGAGCATCGGGAATGTGTCGAGCAAGATAAACTTGCCCCCCCGGTGCGTGAAGGAATAGGTCAGTCCTGCCGCAGCTGGCAAGTCGGGGGAACTTCCGCCGTTCCCCGGTGTACCAGGAAGATTAGGAAATGCCGCTTTATAGGGTGCCACCGCCCTTGTCCGATTCTCGGAATCATGATTGCCGCGAACCGGATAATAACGAATCCCCGCCTCTTCCAAGACCTTGTTGCGGGCAGCTCGGGCTTGGAAATGTTCAGCAATCGCGCCACCGCCGACAAGGTCGCCGACCTGAATGACAAAATCAACTTGATGCCGAATAAACTCGGCATTGATCGCCGCGATGTTGTGAATCGCTGAGCCGTAGAATGGTTCCCTTGTGGAAGCGTGTGTATCAGCCATCACACCGAAAGACCAACTTGAGTCGCTCGGAGCGGCAAGGCTCAAAGGAAGCGACGGCAACACCAAAGTCGCCGCACCGATCCGAAAAAAATTACGTCGCGTCAGTTGCATAGTGTTATATGTTTTCAAACAGTCTTGTCAATCCGGGAACTTTGACCAAAAAGGGGGAGTCGTTTTGTGAAAATACTCGCCGGAACGCATTCCGTCAGGAATGCATCTCTTGGTAGAACAAACGTCTCTCTAAGCCTCTCCGCATTCCGTCAGGAATGCGTCTCTCGGCAAAAGAATCGCTCTCATCCTACCAAAAGTCGCATTCATACGGAATGCGGTGTTGTCGCGGGACGATGTCGCTATCAAAGGATGCATCCCTACGAGATGCGTGTGCTATTCCAAGCTCCAAGCGAAAGCCTCGTTCACGATTTCCGCACGAATTGCGGAACCTTCATCAGTTCGCCGTCCTTGAGTGCCGACTTGTGAGCAATCACGCCCGGAACGGTCATATTGAGTGCCATGACAATGTCCACTGGCGGACGACGATTCAACAGAATCGACTCGACGAAGTCGTTGCCGAGGTAGCCGTGTGAGCCGCCGTGTCCCCCTGCGGAGACACCCGGCGGGAGTTGCGGTTTCCGCCAAATCACCGATTTAATCGGTTCGTCCGTATTGAGGATGTTGCGACCACGAATGTCAAGGTAAGCACCTGTCCAGAAGGAACCTTTTTGACCACTGATACGCCCTTGTTCCCCGTGCATGGAAGGCGCGTCCCAGCAAACAGCCATGCGTGACATCCCCCCTTCACTGGTGCGGAAGAGTGCGATTTCCGACCCAAACGGGTTTTTATAGGCGTTGTTTTCCGCTTGGAGATGCGGAACGATGCCGCGATTGCCCATGCAAGAAACTTCGGTGAAACTGCCGTCGGTCACGGCACAATAATAGGCGGTGGAATGGGTGGGATAATACATCGGCGGCAGTCCGGTGCGCCACTCCCTGAACGCAGCAAGAGGCGTGCCAAAATAGTGATAATACTCCCCTTCGGAATAGATCAGTTTGCCGAATCCACCCGCTCTGTAAATCTTCCGCATCGCGTAAAGTGCGTCGTGATACGCGGAGGTCTCGAACATCGTGTAAATGAGTCCGGTCTTGTTAACCGTTTCCAACAATTCATCGGCGAGGTCCAACTGATCGATCCCCCAAAGGGCGGGAACCGCCGTGGCGACGTGTTTGCCATGCCGCAAAACGTCGAGGCTGTGCCGGGCATGACTCGGTGCATCCGTTCCGAGAAAGATCGCTTCGATGGACTTGTCTTTGAGCATCTCTTCCAACGACGGGTAAGTCTTCTCGCACTTCGCCGCTTTCGCCATTGCCGCACAGCGTTCGGGGATCAAGTCGCTGACCGCGACGAGTTCCACGTTGGGATGGTTCTGCAAACCGAATTGCAATCCAAACTGGCAGACCCCGAAGCCGACCAGTCCCATTTTGACCTTGCGGTCGGAAACCGGTTTCCAAGGCGCATCCGGGTCAATGTCGGTTCGTGTTTGGTCGAACCCAGCGATAGCTGGGGCTTCCTGTGCCGATGCTTGTGCAACGGTCGATAAAGCGAAACCGCCCAATGCAGCGGTGGCACCTGCTTTCAAAAAGTGACGACGTGTGTTGGTCATAATAATTTTCCTTTCGTTAAGGGTTAAAAAAACAAAACAGAGCCGCAATCGTAAGATTGCGAATCCGGCGGCGTTGCCGTTTACAGTTGTGGCAACATCACCGCCATCGGATACACGCGCAATCACACGATTGCGGCTCTGAAAAAATGTAACTGTATCGTTTTTTTGGGGGGGTTACTTCCGATCATATTGCGGGATCGCCATCTGTACGCCCCCTTTCAGGGCGGATTGATGGGCGACAATTCCCGGTGCGGTCATTGCCAACGATTCATAAACATTGACTGCCGGTGAACGACCTTCCAACAATGCGGAAATGAATTCGTGCGTCAGAAAGACTTGCGCTCCGGCATGATGCTTGCCAAAACCCGGCTCCAATGTTTGCGGTAAGACCCGCTCAAAATCGGGTTTCGTCCAATCACTCGTGACGGGATTTCCGTAAGTAAAACCATGCGGGTTGGTTTTATCGACGGTCACATGCCGTTGCTTGTAATCGAAGAGACCGGGACTGATGTCGTAAAAACTCATTTTCTCGCCGATCCATTGTGCCCGTTCACAGAATACCACTGCGCCCGCCCAATGGATGGCGACCCGCATACTGTTCCCGCGATCCGTTTTGAAAAACGCCGTTTCCCCCATGAACGGATTGTCGTAAGGATTCCCCTTCAAATCGGGATCGCCATTGTCATAACCGATGCAACTCACTTGGGTCAATCGTTCTCCCGTGACACCCACGAGGAACGCGGTGTTGTGCGTCGGATAGAGCATCGGCGGCAGTCCCCATCGCCAGGGATCCAAACGATTGTCTCGCTTGGGAGCATTCGGGGAACGTGGATGGTGATATTCCGATTCCGTCAAAATGATGTTGCCGAATTTCCCCTCCTGTTCAAATCCCCGTGCGGCAATGCACGATGGACGATAATAACTGGTTTCCGCCATCATGTAATGTTTGCCGGAATTTTCCACGGCATCGCGGAGTTCCTCGCACTCGGCAAGGGTCATCGCTGCCGGAACGGCGCAAATGACATGCTTCCCTTTTTTCAGACACGCCACGGCATGTCGCACATGATCCGGTGCCGGAGTGAAAATGCCAACCGCATCAAAGGTATCCGCAGCCGTTGCCAGCATGTTTTCCATGGACGGAAAAACGGCATCACAGCCGTAGTGGTTTTTCAACGCATTCCGGCGATCTTCGCGAAGGTCGGTGACGGCGGTGACGACACCATGGGGATGCAAGTGCCAGTAATAGCAAAGCCCGAACCCGCCGCCGACAACGGCAATGCGGATTTTCTTGTCCGTTGTCACATTCGATTGTGCAAAAACGGTCGAGAGGGACAGTCCGCCAACAGTAACGGCGGTACTCGCTTTCAAAAAGTTGCGACGTGTTTTTGTCATGTATAATTATTCTCCTGTTTCTTACAATGGTGAATGGCAACCGGGACAGTAACGGAGTGACCAGCTATGTGCCCATGCGTTGAACCGGTCGCTCCGCGTTGCTGCGCTCCCGGCTGCTATTTGCAACGCTACTTCTTTGGTGCGTGAACATTTAATGTCAACGCCACCCCCTTCTTTTGACGGGGAATCTCGATTTCCAACGGTGTACTTTCCGGTGAAAAGAAAAGCGGATCGACAAGGTCAATCGGTGGCGGTATTGGTCCTGCCTGTGGTATTGCGCCACCCACACTGGGCATCGGTGCCGCATCTCTTTCCGCCGGTATCTGAGGGTATTCCCGCTTGAGTACACAAACTTTGAACGCTCCTGCGGGGGCACCGTGAAACTGTCCGTGGGTAACGATCACTGCCTTGCCGTCAGCATCGGTCTCGCCGCCAATAGTCCATTTGACAATCGATGGGTTCTCAGTATAAAGCGTGACCATGGCGTGGTCGAGCGGTTGACCGTCCCGCAGGATGGTCAACGTCACCGGGAACAGCGGCGGAAGATCGCCGGGGCGATATTCATTGGAACAACCGCCGCACACGAACATTGCCAAAATAATTGGCAAAAGGCAAAAATATTTTTTTGACATATACTGCAAATGGTTGCAAATTGGTACTGATGTTTTAGCCACGGATGACACAGATGGGCACGGATTATTTTATCCGTGTATATCCGTGTATATCCGTGACATCCGTGGCGAATTCGTCCTCTCGTTTGTTATAACGATCGTGATTCCCCCCCCTGCGGCGTTCCCATGGCTCCCCAAACGCCGTAAGGGCTTCCTGGTTGTCCTCTATAGTCAAAAGGTGTGTCCAGGTTTCCCGTATCAATCGTCTCGGAAACGAACATGCCTGATCCGTCCATTCTGACAGCATTGACTCCCCCCGCATGAAAGGAACTCACGGACAACGCCCCCCAGTATGCTTGCGCAGCAGCAGGATTAGGCGACCACCAAGCGCAGGACGGAGAATTCGGGGGAAGGTGTGTCGAAAACGCGGAATTGACCACTCTCCCGTCAGTAAAAAATCCTCCCCGCCAGGAATCAAGCGGACTATTTATTTGCGTGCGGTCTGTCGCGGAACGCATGAGAAGACAGGGACCCGGCACAGAAAGGCCAGCAATAGGAGGAGGAGAAGGATGCATCGCACCTTGATAGGCGACACCACCTCGAACATTATTATCGAGGGACGATTCGCCGGTGAATCGGTTGGTTCCGACCATTTCCGACAGACCGATTGTATTGCTGCTGCCATCAGTGATGAATCCAAAGTCTTTCGCGTGACCCGGAGTAAACATTCCACGCATCCACGGACGATCAAACTCAGAGGTTCCGGGGATGTTCTGGTTTCCCCAAAGTCCATCCCCCACGGAGTGGGCAATATTACGCCGAGCCACTTCCCACGTCTGAGGTCCGTTAGTAATCACGAGTGGTCTCGACATTTTTCCATCGGAGGGGCAAAGAAATGTGGGGATCGTGTCCCGCTGCGCACTGAGCTCGAGGTCATTCCCAACCTGAATCCAACTGTATGCTGCGTTCTCTGATCTCTTCATCGCTTCGCTAAAAGCCGCATAACGGCTCACCTGTTCCACAAACTGCAAAAGGAGTACTGTGGGACCGTTTCCCCAACTTTCGTGCTGTGTTCCAAAAGCACTTCTCCCCGCAGGGAACTCATTGTGGATGTCGTGGTGATTGTGCAAGGCTAATCCTAACTGTTTGAGATTATTGCTGCACTGCATTCGTCTCGCCGCTTCGCGAGCCGCCTGCACCGCAGGCAAAAGCAAGGCAATTAACATACCGATAATTGCAATGACGACGAGGAGTTCAACGAGGGTAAACCCCGCAGATTGCCCCCCCCTTAGTTTGACATTTGGTTTGTTCATGGTAATTCCCTTTCTGAATGTGGTGAACGGAATAATTAGTTGGTGATGACTGCTTTACGACATTATTTTTTGGGTGCGTGAACATCGAATGTCAACGCCACCCCCTTCTTTTGAGGGGCAACCTCGATTTCCATGGGCGTACCTTCCGGTGTACTGAAAAGTGGATCAACAAGGTAAGTCGGTACCGGCATTTCACTTACACTGAGCGGTCTTACGTCGCCACCAACAACGGATGCCATCACATTTTCCACTGTCAACGGCTCGTCAGGCAACGTCTGCTTTTGTCCAGGAAACGTCTGCTTTAGTACACACACCTTGAATGTTCCGGCAGGTGCTCCGCGAAACTGTCCGTGTGTCACAATCATTGCCTTTCCGTCAGCATCGGTCTCGCCTCCGATGGTCCATTTGGCTATCGTTTGGTCTTCAGTATGAAGCGTGACCATTGCCTTGTCCAGCGGTTGACCGTCCAGCAGGAAGGTCAACGTCACCGGGAACAACGGCGGCAGATCGCTGGGGCGGTATTCATTGGAACAACCGCCACACACGAACATTGCCAAAATGATTGGCAAAGGGTAAAAATGTTTCTTCAGCATACTCTATTCTCCTTTTTTTACAATGATCTGGATTCTCCCCCTTGTGGCGTTCCCATGGCTCCCCAAACGCCGTAAGGGCTACCCGGTTGTCCTCTGTAGTCAAAAGGTGTGCTCAGTGTTCCCGTATCAATCGTCTCGGGAACAAACATACCCGATCCGTCCATTCGGACAGCATTGACTCCGCCAGCATGAAAGGAACTCACGGAAAACGCCCCCCAGTTGTCTTGCGCGCCATTCCAAGTGCAGGTCGGAGAATTCGGGGGAAGGTGTGTCGAAAATGCGGCATTGGCAACTCTGCCATCAGAAAAAAATCCTCCCCGCCAGGCATCAATCGGATCGTTTATCTGCGTGCGGTCTGTCGAGGAACGCTTGAGAAGGCACGGTTCCGGCAAGGAAAGCTGCATACCGTTAATAACAACCGCAGAAGGATACATGGCATTCGCATGCGCGACACCACCGCGAACATTGCTATCTCTGATCCAGGTGGCACCGACTTCTCTGTCACACCCAACTATTTCCGACAAACCGATTGTATTGCTGGTGCCGTCTGTGATGAATCCAAAATCTTTCGGGCGACCCGGAGTAAAGACTCCACGCATCCACGGACGATCAAACTCAGTCCCTTGACCGGGAGTGGGAGGCGGGTTCTGGTTTCCCCAAAGTCCATCCCCCACGGAGTAGGCAATATCACTCCGTGCCGCTTCGGCTGTCGTGCTAAGGCGGATTGGTTTCGACATTTTTCCATCGGAGGGACAAAGAAATGTGGGAATCGTGTCCCGTCCCGAACTGGCTTTGGGGTCATTCACGTCCCGAATGAACGTTAAACCTCCGTTCACCGGATCCTCCATCGCTTCAAGGAAAGTCGCATAACGGCTGACTTGTTCCACAAACTGTAAAAGGAGAACCATAGGACCGACTCCCCAAGTACCGACCGCCCTCCCAAAATCGTTTCTCCCCGCAGGGAATTCATGGCGGATATCATGGTGATTATGCAGCGCGATCCCTAACTGTTTGAAGTTATTGCTGCACTGCATCCGCCTCGCGGCTTCACGTGCTGCCTGTACGGCAGGTAAAAGCAAAGCAATCAACATGCCGATGATTGCAATGACGACGAGGAGTTCAACGAGGGTAAACCCCGCAGATCG
>Ga0123353_10017318_pt1 | contig 10585 bp, 9 predicted proteins | sample TergutLab28metaG_3_FD_92763 | JGI IMG/M metagenome (GOLD analysis project Ga0123353, IMG submission 92763) | Labiotermes labralis P3 segment gut microbial communities from Petit-Saut dam, French Guiana - Lab288 P3 | ecosystem: Host-associated > Arthropoda: Insects > Digestive system > Gut ... | reverse complement strand
GCACGGTTTTTACCATATCGAGAGCCAACTGACCGACGACAGGCGGATGGACGTAGTCGTCGATTTCGGCAGTGAGCAATTCATCGTTGAGCTGAAAACCTGGCGCGGCGAATCGGCGCACGAAGACGCCTACGAGCAGCTCGCCGGCTACCTGGGGAGCAAAGGCGCCCAGCGCGGCTACCTGCTCACTTTCGATTTCCGGAAAGATGGGAACCGCGAGCGCCGCGCTAATTGGGTGCAGTTCGGCGGGAAGGACATCTTCGACGTTGTAGTATAAGCTTTATATGCCAGCGGAAGCATACTGTTATCGAGCAGATGGTCGCCGCAAAATCAATCGCGGCCTGTTTGATCAACAGAGTCTTGTAGATGACGTCCCGCATGCGCGGTTCGACAATGAGGTATTCGCGCAGGTCGCCGGCCATCTGGCTTGCCACACTGTCGGGGACGCCCGGGGCGGCGCCGCTCAAAAGATGCGCCCGTGCCTAAGCGCAAGTAAAAGCAGAACAGAAGCGAGTTTCACTCCTGTTCCGCTTTTTTCTCTTTGTTGAGCAAGGCTTCGATCGTTGCATAAGCCACTTGCAGTTCGTGAACATTGCAACGGTCGAGACAGAGATTGATTCTATGTTTTAGTTCTTGTGTGATGTCATTGGGATTTGAAAACAAAGAGTCGAGAGACAAATCAAGAGCATAGACGAGCTTATAAAGTACATCCAAAGACGGTTTTCTGCGTTCGCTTTCAAGTTGTTTCATATGCGCAGAAGTAATGCCAACTAGCTCAGCAAGCTTCTCCTGAGTTAGTTTTTTATCAATTCTGGCTTTTTTTATCGCATTCCCCAATAAACCCTGAGGCGAATCCATCGTCTATCAGTCCCCTTTGTAGTTATCATAAAGTATATCAAGGGGTTTGAAAATTATCTGGCTGACCTCTTTCGCAGAGTCTTACAGACAATCATGATATGCGAACCTAATGCAAATCATACTTTCTTATACTCTATTAAGCTAAACTATTGTGTTACTCCAGAGTCAAGAACATTTTGTATAATTCAAGATGATTTTCCCAATCATTCACTGCCTGCATACGAAGAAACTCTTAAAGAATGAAAAATTCAACATATTCTACATTTTGTAGCATTTTTCTACATATTTTTGAAATAATGCTTGATAATTGACAAATAGACTACTATAATAGCGTCAATTAGACAACTTTAGGGCACTTCAACATTCATAATTGTCCATAAGTTTCTCATTTGATTGATAAGCGTGAAGTGGGGAGGTACACATAATGGCACTACAACCGGCTGTATGTTCCAATTGCGGCGGCAAGATAAAAGTCGATGATATTGACCTGAATGGATTTGGAAAATGTGAGCATTGCAAAACGCCATTTAAAGTCATAGACGTTATCACCATCGATGGCCTGCCAACCGCAAAGAGTCTATTAACTGCTGCTGAGCACTCTATCGAGGATAAAAATCTTGAAAAAGCTGTGGGTTTGTTCAATGAGGTCTTAACCATCAAGCCAAACTGCCATGAAGCATGGTGGGGGCTTTATACATGTAATACCTCGTTTGATGAGTATTACGGCTATGCAGACAAGTTTGGTAATAAAGGACCTTTGACTAAAGCCGAGATAATGAATACGACATTACAAAAATACGCTATGAGAGCAATTGAGTACGCGCCAAAAGACATGGCTGATAAATACCGTAATCAAATTAAGAATAGCGTAGACTATGTTGAGTCTGTTAGGCGCGGCTCTTACGATAAGCAAACAAATAAGAAACACGGTTGCTATATAGCAACTGCAGTCTATGGTTCATACGAATGCGACGAAGTGTACTCGCTCCGCAGGTTTCGTGACGATCGTCTGTCGAAGCATTATTTTGGGCGATTTTTAATTCGGGTTTACTACATCGTAAGTCCTCGTCTGGCAGGCAGGATTGGTCATTTTCCAATGGTAAAGGGCGTTATAAGGAATCTACTTGATCGTGTTGTAAGAAGAGTATGAAATCTCAGGTAAGCGTAACCGCTTATACTGGGCTTTTGTATAATAAAAAATGTGTAAAGGGAGACAAAGGAGAATGAAACAGTATAAAACAATTGCAGGACCGATAGAGATTAAGATTAAGCCACAGCCGCCAGGAGGACCCGGGAATGCAGGAAATGAGTATAAAAACGCTGTGAAGCAGTATGCCGCTATTATTGATAACGAAGCTGTCGGTGGATGGGCATTGCACCTAATTCAACAAATAACAGTTAGAAAACTGGTGTATATCCCCGTAATAATTGGTGCTATTATCGGTGCGATACTAGGTGCAATCCTCGGGTCGGAGTTTCTTTATGAGATTTCCGGAGCAGGAGGATTTTTTCTCGGTTTGCTGCTCGGAGGGGGATTCGGATGCCTTGGGTTAAGGTATAAAGATGTGCTCTTCAACATGCTTATTTTTGTCAAGGATGAGTAGACAATAGCCTCATAATAAATCCAAGGGTCGCTGGAGATGCGCATTGACAAGTATAAAATGCGGATATCAGACATGATAGCGGTCACTAAGGATAGTACTGCTTTTGATAGCCTTAGTGACCGCATATCCATATGACACTTCTAGGATTATGTCTTCGGTTCGGTATTTAAACTCTCCAAATTAGTCACTTTCGCAACAAAAGGGAGAAAAACATGACAACCCAAGTTCACGACATCACTTGCCGGAGTTGTGGAGCAGCAGCCGATATTGGACAATCAAAATGCCGGTATTGCAAACAACCGGTGATAATTTCAACCTTTACAAGCGTTTACTCAATGCCTATGCCTATGGTTAACCAATACGCTGCCACATACAGAGAAGCACTGCAAGCTGAACCTGAAGCTAACGATTTAAACAACGCCATTGCTTTTTGTTTCTTGAAGCTCAAACTGTATGATAAGGCTCTTGCCGCATTTGAAAAGGCGATGGAAGACAATTTCGATAATCCTGAAACTTATTTTTATGCAGCGATTTGCCTGCTTGGAGGGAAAAAGGCTTTTCTTTCGCAACGCCCTGAGATTGACAGGATTGAAGAGTATATAAATGCAGCGCTGATGATCGAGCCCAGGGGAATTTTTCATTACCTGTTGGCATACATTAAATACGATTATTTCAGCCGAAAGTATTTCAAAACATCACCGACCTATCAGGAGGCATTAGAGAACGCCAACAGGGTCGGCGTATCGCCATTTGACATTGAGCAGCTCTATGGAGTTTTAGGTGTCGAGAGACCAAAAAGTCTTTAGAAGAATTCGTCTGCATTAACATCAATGGGAGGTAATCATTGTGTCAGATTTTTTAAGATATGAATTAGGCTTCAGCCGCAATCTAGTTGCGATAATTCCAACAATTATCACGATCATCGTGGTATTAGTTATACTTAGTGTTGTAATGAGCGCTGTAAATTCAAGAAGAAAAAAAGACGTGGCCAGTGGTATAGGATCAAACACTGGCTTCTTGTCAATGCGCGGTAGGACAAGTGAACAAAAAAAGGTTATTAAGTATTTTAACAGTACCGGTATATTAGGTGCGATTTTTCGGATGTCAGACTTCACATTTGATAGCGTTTTAAGTAGAAAAGTGTTTGAATGTGGCACATGGATAAGTGCTCGCGCTTTGTATATGCATGGGATGGACGCCGATGAAGTCAATGAGATCCCACCTATACTCGTTGAAAACTATTCTTTAGAAAGTGACTACTATAAGATGTTCCGTGATCGTACATACCGTGCGTCTAAATATCAAATGTCTTATTTGATGTTTAGCGAAAAACAGATGTATGCATACAGCTATACTTTTGATTTAACAAACGCAAACACGACCGAACGAACAAGAGAATACTTTTATGAAGATATAACAAGCATTGATGTCACACATAGAGAAACGGAGTTTCCGAACCCGCGTCCTCTAGGCTATCTGCTTGGCGGGATAGCGTGTATCTTATTCGGTATTATTCTATTTAGTGCTGGAATAGCCGGCATAATCTTTGGCCTTAGCAGTATTATCACTGGTATAATTTTAGCATCCTTTATTGGTTACTCCCGCAGCAAAGTAGATGTATTAATTTTAAAACTGACTGTTTCTGGAAATGAGTTTGTTTGTGCAATGAAGTATGAAAATATTGCTGCAATACAGGGAATGAAAGCAAAACTCAGAGAGAAAAAAGCATAATGGAAATAAGATAGTGGATTTTGCCAAATCAACGCCGAAGGAGGTGTTCATATGCCTGATCACGTGGACAATATCGATATGGCTTTCCTCGCAAGCGGTGAAAGAATAGGATTAGGCGCGATAGAAATCACTTCCGTACCGCATTTATCCATCCTTCAGAAAAGATATACCACGGTTACCAACATTGACACCGAGTACAAGCGTGAAATGGCGCGTCTGCTCTCAGAGGTCTTTCAGAACTATAAAACAGCATCGGATACCTGCAGAGACGTCTCACTGGAGATTCTTTGGTCAACGCATGAAGTGAAAAATCAGCCGTATAAGGCCTCAATAAAGTTGCATGTTATTGTCCGCGCCATCGGAAATAGCGAATCTGAAGTTGAAGCTACAGTTAAGACGCTCATGCGTATTTGCAAGGCGACATTTGAGTTTGGCAAGTATGGTTACCGGGACGTCGGCACGGATGAGCTGACACAGTGTGTACGGAATATCAATGACCAATCCATCAAAGCGGTTGTCAAGAATGAGAGCTTGGAAAACCTGCAAAACAATATTATCCCATTTTGTTTTTCTTTTGAAAGAATACCGGAAACAGAAAACGACATAAGCCGCATTGTGAGCTCACTAATTGACTATCCTGATTGTGCAGTTTCTTTTCAACTAATGCCAGTCACATATTCGTCAGAAGAAGTTGCTGCAATAACTGGGAATGCGCAAATGCTGGACACACTATCAAGAGGCGTTGCAGATCAGACGATCGGCAGTGTTAGCTTTACTTTGGCAGAAAAACACTCAAAAACATACAAGTATTACACCGACAAGAAGAATGCAGCAGAATTTGCTTTTAATATTCTCGTCTATGGGGCTCCGGGTGCGGCGAATTCCATTGCGACAAGAATAATGGCGCACTTGAACAACAGCAGCGAGCTTCGTATAGTCGCTCTTTCTGCCGATAATGTGCGAAAAGACGAGAACTTCTACCCGCTTCCGTGGGCTGTGCATGAGGTGATTCTGGGTACCGACAGGAATCCATCTGTCTGGAATGTTGGGCAAAACTTAAATCCCTACCTAAACTTGCCTTACATCATAACTGCGGAGGAAGCATCTGAGTTCTTCAGACTTCCTATTGGCAGTGAAACGGTTCATGCGGGGCTTGTCGTAAATGAATCGGACAAGGTAAACCGAACTTATGGGGAAAACTTAGTCGGTGGCGGCGACATAATGGTTGGAACGCTAAAGTCCTCGACTCATGGTGATACGATAGGTATTTCACTTAAAGACCTGACAAAGCACATGCTTATCGTTGGAACCCCCGGATCAGGAAAGACGACATTTTCGATCAGCTTGCTTGATCGCCTGTGGAAAGACCACAAGATACCATTCCTCGTGATTGAACCCGCTAAGAACGAATACCGCGCTTTGGTGCAAAGCATCCCGGATTTGCAGGTTTTTACGCCGGGGAAAAACTCCATTTCACCCTTTGTATTCAACCCATTCGTGCCACCAAAAAAAGTAAAACTGGAAACCTATAAATCAACATTAAAAACGGCGTTCGCAGCAGCGGTTTCAATGTCTACTCCGCTTGACAAGATTTTCGAGGAAACCGTGAACAATTGCTACTCCGATTTTCGCTGGCTTGACACATACACAAGCGATAATCAAGGCCGGACTTTTAGTATTTCAGATTTTATCAAATGCTTTGGGGAAACCTTTGAGGCAATTGGATACACAGGAGATGCGCAAAACATCGGTCGCGCCGGTTTGGTGCGTTTAAACAGTCTTGTGAACCTATTCGACAATTACTACTCCATACCAATTGAGGACTTGCTTGAAAAGCCGACAGTCATTGAACTTGCCGCTATTGAGAACAGTGATCAAAAGGCACTTATAATATCACTGTTGCTGCTTTCGATTCTGGCATATGTAAACAGTAATTACTTAGGCGAAGGTAGCTTACGAAATGTGATCCTACTTGAAGAAGCCCATGTTTTGCTTGATGCGGACAGCAATGCAGGAGAAGGTGAAGCGAATCCAAGCGCCATTGCGCAGGGTTTACTAAAACGTATGCTAGCGGAAATCCGCTCTTATGGGGTAGGTATAGTAATTGCGGATCAGTCTCCGCGCAAGGTCACGACCGACGTTGTGGCGCTGACCGACATTAAAATGGCGTTCCGGTTAGTTGAGGCTACAGACAAACAAATCCTCGCAAACAGTTCAAATATGAGCGAAACACAAGAACAGCGGCTTGCGAAGCTGAAACCCGGCGAGGCGTTCCTGTTTTTTGGGAAGCTGGACGAACCAGAGGAGATTAAGACAGAGGATTACCGGTGTGCTAATGAAATAAGCATTACTCTTTCTGATGATGGGATAGCAGCGCTCTCGACATACTGGAATGACCGTAAAGACAAGTTGCGACCATATCCTGAATGCTCGTACTGTAGGTATTGTGCCAATGGGTGTGATTACGACAAGCGGATCTTATCACGCGAAATTGCGCGGCGGATCTTCGTCAAAAGCTTTAAGTCTAGCAGCGACGATTCGGAACCAGTTAAGTATTTATTCCGGCAAATGACAGCATTGATAAAACAAGAGCTTAACGATGAATTTTTCGACCACCATTTGCTCGCCTGCGTTGAGCTCCATTTATTACGACGTATCAGATATGGAACAAAAATCAAAATTTCAGACGCTACAGTTCAAGTAACCCTATCTAACGTATGAGGTGAGATAAGTGGCTGAGAGATTTGAGTTAACCCGTGACAACAACAGCGACAGCAGGTCAGATGTGCGTGCCGGTACTGGTGGTGAAACTGAAGCGGATTATGGCGGGGACCTTGCTAAAGACGCTGGGGTTGATCTGAACAAATACTCAAAAGAATATGGATATGACGATTATTTGGAAAGCGGTGAAGTCAAAGATCCCTTTACTGTCGATACGGGGACAGACTTAAATGATTATAACTCAGGTTACACGAATGAAGAAATCAGGGACTCTCTTGGAAGCCCTTCAGATGATGACTCCACGGACGAGTATTTGAATAAGTATTCGACAGATACGGGGAATGAGCAAAGAGAATCAGTACTGGATAGTTTTAAAGAAGACAACTGGAGCGATTTATCACTGGATGAACGAAAACAGTCCATGACAGAACTAGCAGACCATGTTACAAATGACATAGGAGTTGAGAACCCTCCTGAAATCGTTTTCCGTGACGATATGCCTGATGGCTCATACGGTGGTTATAATCCTGATTCTAATATTTTGGAAATCAACGAGAATATGCTCGATGATTCAGTTGAAGCCGCCGACACTGTGGCGCACGAAATGTGGCACGCGCATCAACAAGAAATTGCTAATGACCCGAGCGATCCCCGCGCAGAAGAGTATCAAGAGTGTTTCGATAACTATATTAGTCCGGAATATGACTTTGAGGGATACGAAAACCAAATGGTTGAAGCCGAAGCGAGAGATTACGCGCAAGGTTTCAAAGACGAATTGGAAAGAGCTGCGTAATATGGAAAGAATCATAAGTTATTTGGTAAGCGAACGCAATCAGAAACCGGAAGTGGCGGCTAAGATAGCATTACCGTTTGAAAACCATAATGATATATGCGCCGAGCTTGAAAAGTGGATTGAGCGGCGGGAGTATCCGCAGGATAATCCCATTACAGTCGAAGGCTACTCAGCAGATGGGATTTCAAAACTGGCACCCTTTATGGATGGCGTCGGGGTATATAATTTTATGATAACGCTCAGGGAACGTCCTGATAACGGTAAACGTATAATTGCTGAAGGTTTTCCAAGAAAATAAGCTTTTTTCTGAGGATTGAGGAAATAATATGAGTAAAGAATTTGCTTTTCGTCAAGATTTTAGTAATGACAGCAAGGAGGGTGCCGACGGTCGTACAAGTGATTCCGAAGCGGATTCTGGCGGCGAGCTGTCCCAAGATACCGGCTTTGACTTAAACACTAGGGCAAGAAATGGTGCGGATCCCATCAACACAAAGACGGATAACAGCAACGAGCTTGCTAAAGATAATGGTCTGGATTTGAATATAAAAAAAGTTGATGTGAGTAGATTACATGATGTAGGGATTGCGCCACCTCCCGAAGGCGAACCACTTCCGTATGGATTTTATGGTAGTGGTGGACGTACTGATACAAAATATCCAAATAGGGCGATTGGAATACGCGAACAAGCAGAAGGTGTACCACATTCTGGTATGAAAATAGACGCTGTAATGCAAACCAGAAATGCAAACAGAGAAGCTAATAGTCATTATGATAAGCCTTTAATAGATCCTTTTCCTGAGGGGACAGGGAATGAAGGTGACAGAACATATGCATTTGGTGCTGTAAGTGATGGAACAGCAACAGTGACTCGAAGTTTTAATAATGGTGATTCACCAAAGTATGGGCATTTTTCAACAATGGAAAATATTCCATCAACTATGAGCGCAGATGACTATCAAAACAGATTTGCATTGCGACAAAAGGAACCACCAGTCGGGGTCGCTGACTATAAACCTGCTGAAGGAACAAGGTTTATAGTGGGTGATACTGCTCCGCAAAGTATTGATACAAATGATGATCCCGAAAACCCAAACTCAACCGAACAAGATCCAAAAGTACTCGACGGTGGTGGCGCACAGTTATTTGACACTACCAAAAAAGATGATTTCCTTGAGTCGCCTCCAGAGCCAACTAATGTTCGTTATTTTGGTTCTAATGGTGACCCCGGTCCTCCTCCCGGTGGTTCTGGTTCTCCAGAAGGCTTCGGTCTACTTCACGAAAACGGTGAACGGGGAGGTTTATCTCCCGATGATAAAAAAGAGACTGAATTATCCACTGAATACTCACCCGAAGATAAAACAACATATGAAACAATGGCTGAATTTGGTGATGACCCGTCATACGCGACAGAGGGTGAAGAAATACCCACATCAACAAGAGAAAGCGACGAAGCCCCCCCAAAAACGAGAATAGGGAGGGATGCAATGTACTCCACATCAACGGAAGAAGCCGAAGAAGAGACCTTGCAGCCCCTCGAATATTCACCGGAAGATGAAGCCGCTTGTGATTTACATGATGATACAGCAAATGCCGAAGAATCAGAAATAAGCGAACCGCCAACTGAATATTCGCCAGAAGACGAGTCTGCAATTGAACAGGCAGATGATTTCAGTGATGACCCAGCCTATGCTGAAGGTGCATATGATTTTCCCGCTGATGCTAACACCATTGACGGTATAACGATTGAGAATATAAAAAATTACGAAACACCTGCTGCAGACGAACAACCTGCGGACAACGAAACGGAAGTCACAGATGAACAGCCTGCGGATACCGAAGCGGAGGACGCTATGAATGACGATAAGCCACCAGAGGATGATTATTCCGACCTTGGTGATTTAAACAATCCCGATGGTTCGGAAGATGGTGAGGCGAACGACGATGCAGATGCGCTGGCATCCGACGGCAATAGCAAAAAACCCGATGATGATTATGCCGACGGGGGTGACTTAGGCGAAACAGACGATCCGGAAAAACCCAAAGAAGAGACAGATGCTGAAAGCGGCACTACAAATGATGATGACGATGCTTATGCCGACTGGGGTGACTTGGGCGATACAGGCGATCTCGAAAAACCCGAAGAAGAGACAGATGAAGAAGACGACACAAAAAAAGATGATGACGATGCTTATGCCAGCTGGGGCGACTTAGGCGATACAGGCGATCTCGAAAAACCCGAAGAAGAGACAGATGAGGTAGGTGGCACTACAAATGATGATGACGATGCTTATGCCGACTGGGGTGACTTAGGAGATATTGACGATACGGAAAAACCCGACAACCTGATAAATGATGAAAACGTGATAACGAACGATGATGATTACTCCGACTGGGGTGACTTAGGAGATATTGACGATACAGATAAGCCATTATAGCGGGTATAGGGTTACTATGTTTATAATACTCCTATGGACAATACAGGTGTGCCGGTTAAGTCTGGGTGACAGCACCGTTAATGATCAATAACACAACAGATGCAATAATGATATAAAGACGAGGAGGTCTACGGATGCCAATTTTCGGAAAAAACCCAAATGAATCCGCCTTTACAGGTGGGAAAAAACACTGGACAGACGTGATTAAGAACTCCGGTTCAGGTGATCTCCTTATTTGGAGGCAGCCAGAGGAGGACTTCAATACAAACTCCACGCTCATTGTAATGCCCGGAGAAGAAGCAATTTTCATAAAGGGCGGCGTCGTTGAACAAGTCTTTGACAATGGCACATACAAGCTCTCGACAGAGAATTATCCGTTTATCAGCCGTCTGAGAAACGCATTCTCTGGAGGAGTAAGCACCTTCAACTGTGTTGTGTATTTT
>Ga0123353_10017315_pt1 | contig 10586 bp, 6 predicted proteins | sample TergutLab28metaG_3_FD_92763 | JGI IMG/M metagenome (GOLD analysis project Ga0123353, IMG submission 92763) | Labiotermes labralis P3 segment gut microbial communities from Petit-Saut dam, French Guiana - Lab288 P3 | ecosystem: Host-associated > Arthropoda: Insects > Digestive system > Gut ... | reverse complement strand
TAAACCAAAAGGACGAAGGAACATAGGATGACCGAGGAAGAGATGGAGGGACCAACTTCATCTTGAGGATCAAGGAACAGGAAACACACCTAACCCTTCAGGAACATGATGATGATGATGATGATGATGTGTGTGTGTGTGTGTATATATATAAAAACCCTTTTTACGATGAAATGTGATTTGTTTTATATACGGTCTCGGCGTGTACACTGCAGTGAACACAATCAATCTTGCTTATACACAACCAGTCTCTTAATACTATTGTCAGGTACAAGTTGCTGTGTGTTCCGAGAACCATACAAAACATACAAATGCAAGATGTATACCATGTAGAATTTTTAAATGTTACATTTTATGGTAAAAAAAACTGCTAGGCTTCAAAAGATTAATGAAATGGGTTGGATGTGGAAGGAAGCAGTCATGGCCTAATTTGGGGTACTACATCAGCACTGAGGGGGTTGGGATAGCATGTTGGACAGGTCAGGGTTCAGTCCCCAGTGGAAGCCACAAGATTTTCTCTTCTCCACTCCTTTACAGACTGCCCCTTTGGCCCACCAAGCCTCCTGTACAAAGGTACTGGGGCTCTTCACCAGGGGTCAAGTGGCTACAGCATGGCACTGACTACCCATCCCCATATAAAGCTAGGGTCAATGATGAATAGAACTATGCCTCTTCTCCCCCTCCATGCATGCATGCATGGTATGTTTACCTTTTCCCAGCAGTGATCTGCAGAGAATAAGGAAAACCCAGGATAGTTTCCTCCAGCTAAGATATGCACCAGGCATCTCCCAGCAAGTCAGAAGCAGCTTGCTGGGTTGTGATAGTTTGATATGATCCTACATATGTATATGCAAATATGATGCTATATATCATGTATCTGATTAAAACTTGAACTTTCAGACACAGCCTGCAACACTGTCTGAGAACCCAGTCAACCAGGGTGCAAAGTTTTTGTCCTTTTCAAATAGCAGTATATACAATGGAACAATGTCAACAAAATTAAAATGCCTGGGAACTGACCCTCAAGTGGTTTGGAAGAATGAAAATTACACGACATCCATGTAATGCATTAATTTCATGTGATGCCTTCAGAATATCTAAAAGTTTATCTATTTAACCCTTCAATGGTGGCCACAGTGCACTGTACAGACCTTTAAATGTTCACATGCTGCCAGCCTCAGTGCACCATTTGACTGTGAATGCATTTAGGGCTACTATAAATTTGAAGTCCCTTCATCCTGGACAATAGTTAGAATTTAAACCTCTGTATCTCTGAAGGTTAAAAATATATAATATTTATATGTGACATGTTTTTCAACATTTAATACATGCTTTCACAAGTTTTATTTTGTAGGGACCTTTACTTTGGCAAATAAAGTGAGGCCCACCATATTTGTTATGGTATCTATCTACATTAAGCTGTTCAAGACTCCAAATGTTCATCATTGGCATCAAAGACACCTGTTATTAGGCCATATCCTAAGTCAGTAAAAAAATATATAAACTACCTCAATGAAGGGATACAGAGATTCAAGTTTCCTCAGTTCAAAGTAACGATCAACATCAAAGTGAAGCTTGTAACGGCCTGCTGTGAAGTCTGCTTTCTGAATGAAGTTGGTGTAACGACCATCAGGATTTGTCAATCTGAAAATGCAGTAAAGAAAAAGAACATCTACTTTTTGTGATATAAATATAACATGTACTACACAAATTTATGAAGTAGCTATGAGGTGATGATAATGCACAAAGAACAGAAGTCCTACTGGACAAAATACGAGTATGCCATATCATTTGCCACTAACTTCATGTGACAGCAAGTCATTCAGAAGTAATGCATAAATAAAGTATGACTGTTTAGAGCTTAAATGACTAATGATCATGTAGTGCATGGGTGTCCAACCTTTTCTGGCAAAAAGCTTCAACTGGTATTGTGAGCTGGTTCACTGGCTGCACATGTAAAAATCACAATAAGTGGTAAACCTAGCTGCCTAAATCATTTTAATTTTTGTAGTGTATATATATATATATCACTGATGTGGCCATGGACCACATAAGTGGGCTGCAGGTTGGACATCACTGATATAGGATAATAAATATGATTGCTATATTAGACATGGCCTGTTGCCTCAGTCTAAAAAACCTATGTCCATGCTCTCAGGTTAAAAAATGACCCACGATGTTTTGGAGAATGGATCCAGTGACAGTGACAAACTCTTTCTAAAGGGCACATTATAGTAGTTTCTCCCACTCCCCTATCCCACCTGAGAACAGACAGATCCAGTCACCTGAAATTTTGTGGGTTTTCAGCTCAAGTTGATACATGATATACAATATAGCAGTCACATCTAAGTAAGGTTGTGTTTATTATCTGCAAATTTTGTTTCACCAGTATCTCAGAGACTATACAAAAATACGGACTGGACTTTCACTATCATGTTGCAAGGAATTACTTTGCACAGGACAGTATGGAATACCCATTAAATTAGTCAAGTATAATTTAAAAAATTTAAACCACAAATTTTTTTATCACATTTGTAAACTTAAGTTATGAACTACAGCAGTCTTTGTGGACAGAAACAACCTTAGAAATGTGTAAATACAACTTTTCATGTGGAAAATTATAATTAATTTTTTAAACTATTACCCTTCACTGATGTGTGTCCACCGTCCATCAATCAATTTGTACAAACTGACTTGAAGGCCACCAACTGGATTGCCTCTTGCTGTATCAAGTACGTGAGTGGAAAGAGGGCCTCCTATTTGTGAGGTGGCCATCTCAGCTCGAGTCTGCTGATGTAATGAATAACTCAGACATAGCAAATTAACATGAAATGAATACATGTGCCATTTTTACAACAGACTCAAAGTCTATGCTATTCTAATAACAGTTTTTCATATCTAAGTCAACTATGTAGGTGAGAAATAAATACCGAGGCTTTCAAAGCCTGTATTCAACAGTGAACTGACAAGGCAATTTTACAAGGGCTGTAAGCACTACATATCACTGATGTTTAAGAGGTTTGTTTTCTGTTGTACACAGTTCTGTTTCTAAGAAAATTCATCTACATATTTGGACATGATCATAACATGAAATATTTGACATAAATGTATTTACAACTAACTGTACAGTATACAGTTTTGATGCTGCTACACGTGTGGCCATGAACTGCACCCACCTTCAGAGACCTACAGTACTTAAAGACTCATGCAGTGTGTTATGCAACTTGTCAGCTGTGAATGGCGAATCACCATTTACAGCCGACAAGTTGCATAACATGCTGCATGTGTCTTCAAGTACTGCAGCTCCTTGAAGGTGGCCGAGGTTCATGGCCAAAACATGGAGGACCATCGAAATTATGTAATTTGTAGTTAGATGTAACTAATTTGTGTATATACTCGTAAAATCACTGCATAAAAGATGGGTATAACATTAAAAGTGAAACATTTTATTTTGAAGACTATGGTTTGTTTTGGGTGCAGAGGTTTCTCTTGCAAGCAGTATTTTTATTGTTTGGTTTGAAACGTACAACTGTGTGTATACAACAAGAAACAGAAGCCATAATTGGGTGTATGTATACTGTATTTCCTGTCTCATAAGACATTAGAAGTGATAAGACACACCCTATAATTAGCAATGTATTTTTGCAGATCCCAAGCAGGTTTGCAGCTTTGGAGAACTTAAATTATAGCCAGGACATAAATTGGGCTTGGGAAAACTTTAAAGAGAATATAAAAACCTCAGCTAAGGAGGGGTTAGGTCTGTACGAATTGAAGCAGCATAAACCATGGTTTGAAGAATAATGTTCACGATTTTTAGATCAAAAAAGCAGGCTAAAATGCAGTGGTTACAGGACCTGAATAAAGTAATGTAAAAAATGTAAGACATGATGCTAGTAGAGACTTCAGAAACAAAAGGAAGGAATATCTGAAAGCTAAAATTGGTGAACTTGAAATTAACAGTAAGATAAAAAATATCAGAAATTTGTAATGGGGCATCAATGACTTTATCCATAGATATAATATACTAAGGATGAGGAGGGGTTTATGGTTACAGAGTCCCACAATATTTTGCCTAGGTGGTGGAACCATTTCTCTCAGCTATTGAAGGTACAAGGGGTTAATGATGTTTGGCAGACAGAAATACAAACAGCAGAGCCATTAATACCTCTGAGGTTGAGATGACTGTTGAAAAGCTAAAAAGACACAAATCACCAAGTACTGATCAAGTCCCAGCAGAACTGATTAAAGCAGGGGGTTACTCTGACATCCATAAACTTATTAATTCTATTTGGAGTAAGGAGGAATTGCCTGGGGAGTGGATGAAGTTGATTATTGCATAAATAAGAAGAGCAATAAAACAGACAGGCATTACACTTTTGCCAAATACTGTACATACAAAATTTTATCCCACATCCTGCTGTCAAAGTGAACTCTGTATGCACAGGAAATTATTGGGGATCATCCCTGTGGATTTTGACACAACAGGTCAACTATACTATTCTGGATTCATAAAATACTTGAGAAAAAATGGAATTACAATGAATTAGTGCATAAGCTGTTCACAGACTTCAAGAAAGTGTGGTCTTGTGTAATATTCTCATTGACTCTGGTATCCCCATAAAACTGGTAAGGCTAATAAAAATGTGTCTGAATGAAACCTATAGCACAGTCTGGATAGGTAAACATTTTTGTCTGACATGTTTCTTGTTAAGAATGGTTTGAAACAAAGAGATGTTTTATTGGCATTGCTTTTCAACTTTGCTTTAAAGTATGATATTAGCATGGTTCAGGTAAAGCAGGGTGGCTTGAAATTACATGGTACACATCAGTTTCTGGTTAATGCTGATGATGTTAATATATTGGGCAGAAGCACACATACTATAAAGAAAAACACACATGCTTTAGTAGCTGTTAGTGAGGAGACTGGACTAGAATTATATGCTGATAAAATAAGTACATTGTCGTGTCTCCAGATCAGAATGCAAAACGAAGTCACAATACAAAGACTCATAATAGTTCCTTTGAGAGGGTGGAACAGTTCAAATATTTGAGAACAACCTAAACAAATCAAAATTCTATTCAGGAAGAAATTGAGAGCAGAATGAAGTCAGGGAATGCTTGCAGCCATTTAATGCAGAATCTTTGTATGGATGTGAAACTTGGTTGCTCACATTGAGGGAGGATTGGAGGCTGAGGGTGTTTGAGAATAGGGTGCTCAGGAGAATATTTGGGCCTAGGAGGGATGAGGTAATAGGGGAGTTGAGAAAACTACATAATGAGGAGCTTAATGATCTGTACTCCTCACCAAATATTATTCGGGTGATCAAGTCAAGCAGAGTGACACGGGCGGAGCATGTAGCAAGTGTGGGGGAGAGAAGAGGTGTATACAGGGTTTTGGTGGGGAAACCTGAGGGAAAGAGACCACCTAGAAGATCCAAGCATAGTCGGGAGAATAATATTAAGATGGATCTTCAGGAAGTGGGATGGGGGGGGGGCATGGATTGGATTGATCTGGCTCCGGACAGGGGGCACTTACAAGTGTGGTAATGACCTTCCAGTTCCATAGAATGTGGGGAATTTCTTGACCTGCTGAGAATTGGTTAGCTTCTCAAAAAAGCCTACACTTCATAGAGTGAGAAAGTAAATAAGTTGTGAATTGTAACTTCATAAACAATAAGGTCTCTGCAGTTATTAAATTGGGAACTGTATTATAAATGTATTGTGTCAGTTGTACATAAAATATTACATAGATAAGGTATTTACTGTTGAATGTAATCTTTCAATTAAACTAAAAAGTGACTCATATGTGTAAATAAATATTTTTCTGTGTTTTGACCAAAGAACTCAATCTTGAAGTTAGTCCAAGCATTTTAGATACACCCTGCATATCAAGCTATTAATCTTACATCAATAAAAGTAGTTGAGTTAGACTTATTAGCCATTTTATCATCATTATCATCCATCACGAGTTAGGCCTTGATAGACCTGTTACAGCCTTGTCTAATAGTCTCTTCAAACGTCTTGCAAGTCATCTTCATCATTTGTTCTACAATTCAGCATTTTTAAGAAACTTCCTAGTAATGCTTACACTTGTCAGCCTCTTTACTGATGAGATTTTAATATGTCATTTGTATGAGTTAAAATGATACAGAAATGAATTTGGTACAATACTTTGAATAAAAAATAAATTCTTCTGTAGTTTAAATTCTTAAGCCTATATTTCTGGTTTACATTTGATTTGACTAAAAAGTATTCTGAAACCTCTAACATGAAGCTTTTCCCTCCTTTTCAGTGTTGAAGTAACCTAATGTTACTTTCACTGGACTGATACACTGTATTTACTGTACCTACACATAAGGCTGGCTCTTCACAATATCCAGTTTTCAGGAAAATATCTATCTTCACATTAACAAGGTGGTTATGAAACTTAGTGTTTGTATGCTTAAGTGTCTTGAATTATATAATCATCAGCATTAATATGTTCTGAGTATTAATGGAGTAAAAAGTTACAAACATCACTGAATTAACAAGTCACTGTACACAATTTTCTTGCTAGAAGTAAAGTTTTCTTCGTGCTCTTTCTCCTACAGAAACCCATCTTCTGTTCCAGTCACATCTGACACACAACTCTTTATAAACCCCTTGATGATAGATTCTGGTGTACTATACCAAGCAGCATTAAATTTTAACTAACAAATGGACAACACTGTCCTATCCTGAACATTACTCTAGCTGCAGCAGAAACATGGCACTTCAAAGGCCAAATGAAAACTGTTCAGACACTACCCAAGCAGTGCTACAGATGGTTTTGTCATATTCCCTGCTGCTGTTAATGGGCAGCTCCTAGATAGCAGCCATTACCCACACACGCAGTGTAGTCACTCTCTGAGGGCTTTGTTACTTACACATTAAGAACTTGTAAGTGATAGGTCATGCCTACTGATATGATAACTAGAATTGTGTTTAGATTAGGAGTTACATTTTCACTTTCTCTGTCAAGCAACCCTTACAAGCACCTAAAACCAGCATTCCCCCTTTTTTCCAGAAGAGCACCCAGTTTTTTATCCCAGGCTTCTCTCAGTCATTTGATCAGGAGTTCTTCTGTCACCCACCCTTTCTAAATGCATTTAAATGTAATTCCCCATAGGCAGTTTTTCTTTCAGAAGATTCTTTCTGTTCAGAATAACAAATACTGTCAGTTCCCTCCCATCTCTCAGAACTGAAAGCATCAAAGTTACCCTCACTAATTTATGCCTTGTTGTTTCGATAAGTACTGATTTTTATGCTTTTGCATCAAATGTAGTACTAGTCAGCATAACAAAGACTGGGATTTCATCTGCATTATCCATTCGTCCCAAGAGGTAACCACATTTTCAGTGCCCGGTAATTATATGATGCTGGTAGGGTATTCATTTTTCAAAGTAGTCTGTAGGAATCTTGTGTGCTACTGTCACTGTCCTTTGTGATGGACAGATCTTAGTGCCTAACCAATATGGACTAAGAAATCTTGCTACAGAATCTTCAGAGATGTAGCATCTTCCATTGCCTTTATTCACATCGACTCTCTGGTAATAGAAAGGGTACATATTTTTTTTTCTAGCACAAATTCTTGAACTTTTTATCAGTGGCATTAAAATTCCTCTGCTTGGGCCCAGGAAGAGCAATTCAATTTTCTCCATTGAATAATAGTTCTTTTTGTTTTTTTTAGCACTGTACATTCTGATCCATGACAATGAATTTCCATGCTGCAGTGCAGTTACTGGCTTCTTCTGCATACTTACAATTTAAAATTAACAATAGAACTTCTAAGCATTGATTTTGATATTGCAGACGACATTGAAATTTTTGTTTCAACATTATCATCATGATGGTTATGGAACATTTTTAAAAACTTTTCATTTCGATAAACTGGCTTGCAATGAGCTGTCAACACAGCGGTATTGGAATAAAAAGTTGAAATAACACGTACAATTCAGGTAGCAGCTATGAAATTTTCTTGATTCACCTAACCACAGCAGATACAAAAACACTTGCCCTGTTCACAGAACATGTTGAACTTTGTGTGCAACTATTAGACGACCCTCTCCTTCCACATTTCAGATGATGACTTATAAAAAAAAATCTTATATTCATTTATACACACCATTTAGGTTGTGTCTGCAATCAGTAAAACAAGAATTTCACAAAGAACTTGCACTGCCCTCTTTCTACCCATAACAGCCCTCCCACACATGGCACAGTTGTCTACCTTTTTGATACAGACAGCAGGGTCCTCTGAAACTTCAATACATATCTACCAGACTGTTTGGCATTACAATACAAAAAGCAGTAAGCTTAGAAAAAGTGTGAATGTATGACAGAGAGGATTTGCTGGACATCAGTGAGTGGGCCATTACACACAAAACATTCTTAAACAGGAAAATGAATTTTAAAATAAATAAGCTTATCATAGTATCCTACATGCAGTTTGACTTTAACCAGACTTATTGTGCAATTTCTTGGATGAAAATAACACTTGCCTTAATGTCACAATTTGCACTTGTTAAATGGTTATGGATCACACATACACGCTGAGTGGCATTACTCATTTCCTGCTAGACTGTTCGCAAATGGCTTCAGCTTAGCACATGTGAAAGTTATCCTCATAAGAACTGGACTAAGAAACAACAAAATATAAGTTACTTTATCTGCAAGGTCAAAAGGTTACCAAGATCACGCAACTAAGTGGTATTATCGGACACAAAAACATAAAACTGGTTTGAAGTTACATTCGATTTTCAGAGTTGTGTTGAAATTGGACCTGTAGGTATATATTTACTTAAACTTAACTTTAACAACATTACAGTGTAACTCAGTGACAAGATAAAACTGTGATAGAGATGGGTATGCAAACTAGCAGACACAAAGCCAAGGGCTGGAATCGAATCCTATGAATAAAAAATCACATACCTGATCTGCAACATTCTTGATTTTACTGAAATTTACAACAAACTGAAATAATGCCAATTATTCTGGTTTCCTTAAAGATATCCATACTTTACACCAATAAATATCAGTGTAAAAAAAACAGTATTACAGGGTTGCCACATCTGTTCCATTGCCACCTTCAGTGTAGTTTAAGGAAGTCAAACTGTTAACATATATCTTATGCCCTTAGATTACTGAAAATGTTATAATCATTGCAGCTTGGTATAAATTTTACATGACACACATTTACTAGTATTAAAAGAAATACATTGAGAAGTCTCAATTTGACAAGTACAAGAATATTTTATAAATAACAGAATTATGGTAATGTAACTTGCACAAAACACTGCAACACTACATCACCCTGAACATGAAACAAAAGTGCTAACTCTCCATCAACCACGAGCAGATCCCTTGAACTGCTGATGAGGTGTCATGAGTTTAGATATGCTAGTAGCCTCTGCATCAGTGATTTGTTTCAACATGAATGTAGGTCACCAAATCTTCATCTGCCACTGCTTGGGCCCCTCCAACTCCTCTGGTTCATGTGGTGTAAGTCCATTTGACACATCACTTATATAAATCTACAATAATGTATCAGTCAAACACAACAAACTTTATTATGTTTATTACTGTATTAGGGCAACATGTTTCGATTCTTATAGAATCGAAACATGTTGCCCTAATACAGTAATAAACATAATAAAGTTTGTTGTGTTTGACTGATACTTCAATGTATATTTATATATGTGTTAAATACTTCGGGACAGCAAACATTAAAATATGACACATCAGTACTGCTAAAAACATGAAGCACTGATTGAGTGCCATTGTTACTGGTATAACCCTCTATCATCTGATAGTCATTTGTTTTTACATCCCTTCCTGTAATGTTCAAACCAGTGGTTTTGCTTCACTCATGCCACTCTCAAACTCAATGTCATTATCACCTTCCACATATAATTGGTGCTCAATTCATTCTCGACAGACTTCAATTTTATACTTTGCTTATATCCTTGTTTCACAATTTCACAGTGGGAGGGGAAGCTTCCACAAACAAAAGCTGGAATGTGCTACTTAATATATTTTCTAAAAACAGCAGACCCATCCATAACACAAAAATCTGGCATATCTGCACTATAACCTTTACTGTCTGGCCTTTAAATTCCAATGTAGCTGCTGACAGCTGGAGTTATTCTCATTTTAAATGTCCATCCCACACCTGAGCACAATGCTTTCCCCTATCATCCAATAACAATTACATTTAACAAGACTGTTTTTCCCATTTGGGTTAAAGGTTAAAGCTTTAAAGACTGTAAGGAAAGGGTGTCAACCATACTGTTACAATTACACTCTGCACATCATACCATCAAATCATCGAATAGATTGATCTGGCTGGCTCACGAGAGGGTTCGGTGATAACTTTTAAGAATATGGTGCCGAATTTTTTGCTCCCATAAATGGTAGAGAATTTCTCGACCGGCTGGATCGCTATTAGCTGCTGCTCAACGACTCTGTTCCAGAAATTCATTATGTACACAAGCAGACAAGACACAAGCGCATACACCTTATTTTGGACCAAGCGATACCTACATAAAAACGTGTGGTTATCATCCTGG
>Ga0123353_10017314_pt1 | contig 10586 bp, 6 predicted proteins | sample TergutLab28metaG_3_FD_92763 | JGI IMG/M metagenome (GOLD analysis project Ga0123353, IMG submission 92763) | Labiotermes labralis P3 segment gut microbial communities from Petit-Saut dam, French Guiana - Lab288 P3 | ecosystem: Host-associated > Arthropoda: Insects > Digestive system > Gut ... | reverse complement strand
TCACACCTCAATAATCGTCTTCTCCATCGTTGTCAGCTTCCTGCAGCCTGTCTCGGTGACGACATACGCGTCCTCCACGCCGATCAGCGCGCCAGCATATTCCTGCCATGCCTCAATCTCGAACACCATGTTGGGCTCGAAGGGCCGGTCGAGTGCCCCCAGCGCGCCGAAGATGTGCTGGTCTTCGCACTGCAGCCCGATGCTGTGACCGATGGTAAACGCCTCGCCGTGGGGGTAGGTCTGGACGTACCACGCGAGCACGTCCTCGCCCAGCTGTTTCATATTCACACCGGGAGCGATGGCGTCCTCGAACTTCTTCTGGTATTCCAGCAACCCGGTGATGAGCTCCTTGGCTCTCTCAGGGGCGGGGCCGACGCACACGTGCTGGTTGACGTCGGCCACATAGCCCTTGCAGACCGCGCCGAAGTCCAGGCGCACGATCTCGCCGGGCTTCACCGCGCGGCCCGTGCCGGGGGCCTCGGGGTCGCTGTCGCCTATGGTCAGGGTCAGGTGGTCCCAGTCGTCCGCGCCGGCGGCCAGCATGGCGTCGCGGCCTATGCGCAGCAGCTCGAGGTCGGTCACGCCTTCTTTCACTGCCGAGATGGTCTTTTTCAGGGCCTCCTCGGTGATGAGGGCGGCCTTTTCGAGGTAATCGCACTCAAGATCAGTCTTGACGAGGCGCATGTCGAGGAAGGCCTGGTCGGCGGGCAGGGTGACGCCGCAGCCCGCGGCGGACAGGGCATCCAGCAGGTAGGCCGGGGCGGTGGACTCCACGCCCACGCGCTTGCCCGCAAGGCCCCACTGGCGGATCTTCGCCATGACGGCCTGCCTGCACTCCTCCTGGCTCTCGATGCCCACGGTATCGGCCATCCAGCTGAAGCGCCCCGCGCTTCGAAAGGCTCCCCAATGAACGAGCGTGCCCTCGCCCTCCCGGCGGATCATGGCGAGGTTGGGGTACTGGTTGTTCAGCGCCAGCAGGATGGGGTTGGCCGCGCAGTGCAGCAGCGGCAGGCCGGAGAGATAGAACACGTTCACGGGGGAGGCCGCGATGAGCAAATCCAGATCATGCTCCTCCATGATCTTTGCCGCGCGCTTTCTGTTATAGCCGACGGACTCTGTCATCTGCATCGCCTCCAGGTTTTTGTTGATGGGGATGGACGGGGCCAGGCGCTCGAGGATTTGTGTGACCTCTTTACGATTGCCTTCATCGGCCATAGCCTCGATTTCAGATGTCTCAACGGGGCGGCCCTCAATGGCGGAGAGATAGCCCGCGAGGATGCTGGTGATGGCATGCATGCTCTGCTCGGGGGTGAACTCGGGCTCGCGGTCCTCCAGGATGCAGCGGGCGAAGTGCTCGTCGGTCTCGCGCACGCTGATGGTGTAGTACTCGGGGAAGATGGCGTGCTCCACGTCGGGCTCCACCCACTTCTGCAGGTCGTCACCCATGCGCTCGTCGAAGGAGCAGAAGCGCACGGGCTTCTCCCAGGCGTGGTTCTCGTAGATCGTGCCCTTGGTGCCAAAGACCTCCATGCTGTTGTAGGGGGCCGTCAGCTGGGTGAAGCTCACGGTGATGTCCGCCATGGCGCCGTTGTCGAACCGGGCGATGGCGATGGCGTTGTCCTCGGCTTTCTCGGGCAGAGGGATCTGCTGCTTGGCCAGCTGGGCGGTCACCTGGGTGCACTTGGCCCCAATGATGTATTCAATCGCGGCGAACTTGTGGGCCGCCATGTCCATCAGCGCGCCGCCCCCGGCTTTGATGGGGTCGCCCTTCCAGAAGCCACTGGTCGATAATCCCGCGATCTCGTTGACGCCCTCGTAGGCGCGGATCATCAGCACCTCGCCGATGAGGCCCTGGGAGACGATCTCATGCATCTTGGTGTGGGCGGGGAGGAACCTGTGATTTTCGGCGATCATGAACTTGACGTCGTTTTCACGGCAGGCGGCGATCATGCGGCGGCAGCCCTCGACAGTGGTACCCATGGGCTTCTCGCACAGCACGTGCTTGCCCGCCTGGGCGCACTGGACGACGATGTCGTCGTGGTAGGCGTGGGGGACCATCACCAGCACGGCGTCGATATCGGCGGCGAGCATGGCATCGAGGGTTTCAAAGGGCAGCATGCGGCTGTCGCGGTGGCGGGCGGCCATCTTCTTGGCTTTCTCGAAGTCGCGATCATACACGGCGGTGTAGGCGATGATGGGCGAATTCCGGTCGCCGTTCGAGTGAAAATGAAAGGCCCCGCCCGCGCCGATGACGCCGAACCTCACCTTGCCCTTTGTGTCTGTATCTTCGAGGGGTGAACGGTCAATCAGGAACTGATCCAAGAACAGCTCGAACACGCGTTGGAAGGCGATGGCGTCGTGGCGCGGGCCAGTGTAGTCGATGCGGCCGCCCATCTGTGCTACGCTCGAGTGCAGGTTGCCCCGGGCGATCTCGAGGACCGTCTCGGGATCGATAATGAAAATAACCGTGGGGTTGGGCGGCGCGCCGGGCCCAGCGGTGCATTTGCCCGTGAAAAAGCTGACGTGATAGACCTCGTCCCCCAGGTTGAACTGGAAGCGCTGGGACATGCGGGCCATTTCGTAGCGCAGGGCGTCGACCGAATTGGCCATGTAGGCGAGAAGGGCGAAGGCCCGGGGAAGATCGGCCTGCTCCAAGGTGGCGTCGATGAGTTTTTGTTGGATGATGTCGAAGTTCAAAAGGGTGTCCTCCTTTAATGTATCAAATCTTCGGCGAACGCGAGCGCAGATTCGTCATAGCCCGGCCAGCCGCCGTCTGCCGCGCCCCAATAGCATACAATCGCCATGTCAATATAAAAAAGCTTTGCCAGCAGCGCCCGCGGCAGGCGCAGGGCCCGCGCCAAAACGTCAAAGATGCCCAGCATATAACGTTTGCGCTCCTCCGGGGTCGCGCTGGCTTTATCGTCCCAGTATTCGTTGACCAGGTAGCGGGAAAGATCGAACACCGGGTCGCCGATCAGGCCCTGCGGGTCGATGATGACGTATGCGCCGCCGCTGCCGCGCAGGATGTTGTCGTAGTGCAGGTCGCCGTGCAGCAGCATTTTTTTGTCGTAAACAGAAGCGATTTCCATGCACAGTCGCTTTGCTGTTTCCATGCAATGGGCCAGCCGTTCATGGCCCTCCTGTTGACTCATTTCCGTCGCCATCTTGGCGAGTGTATCGAAGTAACTGGGATAGGGCCCGGGATTTTCCGGCGTGATGTGCAGCCCTTCAAACAGTGATATAAGCACAGACAGGCGTTTGTCCAGCGAGGGCTCGTGTTTTAGCTGCGTGCCGGGCCTGATGCGCTCGATCAGGAGCACCCCGCTTTCCAGATCGGCGGCCAGAGCGCGGCAATGGCGCCTACCATCGTATTCAAGCAACGCGTGGTATTCCCGGGTATACCATTCCCGCGAATTGTCGCAGATCTTCAGGACGCAATCGCCGTAGATTTCGCTGGCGCACAGGAAGATGCAGTTCACGGAGAAGTAATCCACCATCTGCAGGCCGCTGAGACGCCAGCGGTCGCAGCAAATCTCCAGATCATTTTCGACTTTCTGTAAAAATCCCCGGCTGAATTCACGGGCGATGTTTTCGATGTCTTTCTCAGAAAAGGCGTAGCGCATCAGCCTAGAATTCCTTCCTGTCAAAGGCGTTGTATTTTTCTTTCCAGGCCATGATGGCCGCCTGGTTGTATTGCGCGGGGATGGCGGCGGCGATTTTTTTGATCCGCTCCTGGGCGAGGACCATCTTCACCAGACGAATGAGCAGCGGCATGTGGTGCAGGTTGCGGGCGAAAATTTTCAGGGCGTCCAGGTTGGAGAGGGGCTTGCCCAGGAAGGCCATCTCGAAGTTGATGATGCCCCGGGTGAACAGCAGGTCGATGTGCTCCGGCGGCATGGACAGCAGGGCGGTCTTCATGGCCTCGGTGTCGCACTTCTGCACGGCGGTTTTCGCGCCGGTGGATTCGGGCACGGCGCTGGGCGGGCTCCAGGTGAAGAAGGCGTGCTGGTATTTCCACAGGTGCTTTGCAGTGTACTGACGAGTTTCGTCCTGCAAAATAGTATCCGCCAGCAACTTGCCCGCGTTCATGGCGATGTTGATGCCCGAGCCACCGAAGGGGTCGGCCATGGCGGCGCTGTCGCCCACGGCGGCGTAGCCGTCCGCTACGAAGACGGCGAAAGGCCTGCGCACGGGGATGGCCTCCACCCGTCCGCCGCGCAGGAGCTTATCGCTTAGCAGGGGATTATCGGCGCGCAGGTCGGCCAGGGCCGAAGCGAGTTCCCCGGGCGTCTGTTCGCGGCCCACCAGGCCGGTGAGGACGTCCATGTACCCCTCCTCCGTGATGCACCAGGCCATGCTCTTGCGGCCCATGTGCAGCAGGTAGGTCTTGTTGAGGTCCTCGGGGTCAGGGCCGGGGTTTCGCTCGAAGATGCCGCGCCAGGCGTAATACACTTGGCGCGGGAGCAGGTCGCGGTCGACGGGGGTCTCCTCGGGCATATTGGAGCGCACGGGCGAGAACGCGCCCGCGGCGTCGATGACCATGTCGGCTGGATAATTGCCGTTTTCAGTTTGCAAGCCGATCACGCGGCTGCCCTGCAGGAGGGGGCCTGTGATCTTGACCTCGAACTCGAAGGCCACGCCAGCCGCACGGCAGTCTTCGATCAGCAGGCGCAGCAGCACTTTGCGATCGATGTGCATCTCCCGGCAGAACTTCCAGGGCGGGCGGATGGGCGCGCGCTTCGACGGCCCGATGATGGTGTTCCAGCACGCGCGGGTGAAAACGACATCATCGGGCTGGGTGAAGCCGTTCATGGCGAAAACGCCGGGCTCGATGACGTCGGTCCAGTCATAGCCAAGATCGGCCTCAGGGCTACGCTCCAGCACGGTGACGCCGTGGCCCGCCTGGGCCAGGCGCAAAGCGGCGGTGAGGCCCCCATGGCCCGCGCCGGCGATGAGGAATATGGACATGGTCAGTTCCCCTTTTCGAGGATAATTTTCGCGATGTCGCTGTCCGCGTGCTGCTCCACGATGTCCATGAAGGGCTTGTGATGGAGGATAGGGGCCCATATCTCGTCGGGGATATCGGCCAGAATGTCAGCCAAAGACCGGTGTACGCACCCGGAAATCGCTTGCAGCCTTGCGCGGCTTTGAGCCTGGCTTTCGGCCCGGACGACAGGGTAGCCCCCGCCGATGGGGTCGCGGAAGAGCTTGTCGAAGATGTACTTCAGGTTGACATCGCCGGCCCAGCCATAGCCCTTGTTCAGCGCCAGCGACACGCAGTTGCCGCCGTTGATCTGCGAGAACAGCCAGGCGTCCAGGGGGTCGAGCACCAGGCCGCAAAATACGCCCGGGAACTGCATGGCGCTGATGAGGTAGCCCTGGCCCGTGCCGCAGCCGCCCACGGCGAAATCGCACCAGCCCGCGCCGAGCATGACGCCCGTGATCAGGCCCGTGTGGACGTAGACCAGGCTGGGCTCCTGCCCGGGCTCCGACATGCCGACGTTGAGTATCTGCGCGCCCGGCACGCTGGACTCCAGGGCGGCGACGATGTCGCCGTTTTTCGCGCAGGCGCTGAATTCGTTGATGACCGCGATCCGCATTGTGTGCCTCCACGTTTCATTTTTAAATTTACTTGCATCAGTATAGCACGGACGGGGCCGGATTGCAAGGCATAATTTGCGAAAGCCCCGGGACGGAATCAACCGCCCCGGGACCTGTTTGCGCGCCTTTCGCTTAGATGAACCACATCCAGATCCAGCCGAAGCACACGATGAACAGCAGCCAGTTCAGGAAGTTCGACGGGTAGCTTGTGTTCAGGCCGAACAGGCCGACATATTTCGGCGGGTCGGGCGGCACATAATTCGGGTCCTTCACCCAAACGGTGCCGGTGCCGTCCGTGTAGGTGAGATAGCCCGTCTTGGTGGTGGGGGTGGTATAATCCGCCTGGGTTTTGTCCGTGTCTCCGACATGTATGTATGTTGAGCCTGTGGAAACTGTGAGAGTGCCTTCAACGGTGATTTTTCCGCCACTGATTGCAGTCGCGCCATAGCAGCCAGCGCCGTTTACGGTAACATTGCCGTTGACCGTTACTATCCCACCGGACTGTGCAAAAACGCCTGCCGAGTAAATACCGTAAAATGGGCAAGTACAATTGACATTGCCGTTTGCTGTCACTGTGCCGCCGTCATAGCAGGCGAGCGGAAAGGCGTATGAAGTGTAAGAACCAATATTACAGGCACCCGGCCCATAGAATGTAACCCAGGCATTTCCAGCATTCAAGCCACCTGTAATCGCAAGTGTTTTGCCGTTCAAGTAGAGATTAATACATTCTTCATCTTCGAGTGTTAGATTGCCAGTAATTGCGATGTCAGCCAACAAATGGATTTCCACCATATCGTCCGCGTCGAGCTTTGCTATGGCGAGCGCATCGTTAAATGATACACCGGTTGCGTCGTTCCCATTTTGGCTGACCACATCGCATGTGCCCGCATCACCCGGTCCCGCCGCGCTTGCCATCACAGGCGCAACGGCAATCACCCCGGCCATCATGAGCAGCGTGAGCAGGACGGATATGAATCTCTTTTGCATGGTTGTTCTCTCCTTTATAAATTTAAATTAAAAAGCGGCCCCCGCAAAGAGGACCGCATTTTTTATTCAGTTGCGGGTCATGACAAAGCTATACTCTGCCTGCCTGCCTGCCTGCCTGCCTGCCTGCCTGCCTGCCTATAAATTATAGCACACCTCGGCACGTTTGTCAAGCCCTTTCGCGTGGATTTCGCCTGATTTTACGCTTTGATTATAGCACGGTCAGAGGGGGGTGTCAAGTAAAATTTCGGAAATTTTTTAGGGCCTGTCCGCCATCGTGAACACGAACGTGCCGCCGTCCTTGATCATATCGTGCGTGAAGCCCTTGGCGGGGTCCAGGGCAACGCCGTCGAAGGTGACGGATTTGACGTAGACGTTCTTCGGGCCCTGGTTGACGGCCTTGACGGTGAGGGTCTTGCCGCCGCCCAGCTGGAGCACGGCCTCGTCCACGTTGGGCGAGCCTAGCCAGTACCTGTCCGTGCCGGCCACGGGGTAGAAGCCAATCGCCCCGAAGATGTACCAGGCGCTCAGGGCCCCCAGGTCCTCGTTGCCGTCCAGGCCGCCGGGCTCGTCGGCGAAGCGGTCGGCGAGGGTCCAGCGCACCCACTTCTGCGTCAGGTCTGGCCGCCCGGCCTCGTTGAACATGTAGGGCGCGTGGTAGTTGTGCTGGTTGCCCACCCACCAGCCGTCGCCCGGGTTGAGGCCCGCGCGGCTGTTGCCGGCCGCCTTCATGAAGGCCTCCAGCTCCTTGGCGAATTTCGCGGGGCCGCCCATGTTCTCCACCAGCCACGCGGGGTCCTGAATCGCGTGCCAGCGGTAGTGCTTCGCGCTGCCCTCGGAGAAGCCGTTGGCCAGCTTGACGGGGAGCACCTCGTCGTAGTAGGTAGTGGCCCCGGGCACGGAAAGCTGCCACTCGCCCGCGGCGTTCTTCGGCCTGAAATATCCCGTGGAGGGGTCGAATACATTCTTGTAGCTGTCGCCCAGTTTTTTGAACGCGGCGGCGTCGGCCTCGAAGCCCGCGCCCAGCTTTTCCGCCATCAGGTAGGTCGCGTAGTCCGCCCAGGCGTATTCGAGGGTGCGGCTGACGGAGATTTTGTCGATGTCGTTGGGCACGTAGCCGAGCTCGTTGTACTCCTTATAGTACTGCCGCCCGTTCATGGGCTTGCCCGCGGGGGCCGTGGCGAAGGCGGCGTCCTTCATGAATTTGAGGGACTTGACGGCGTCCTCGCGGCTGAGCTGGCCTTTGAGGAAGCTCTCCGCCATCACCGGATGGGCAGGGCTGCCGTACATGGAGCCGCCGTCCCCGCCGCCCTTGGGCCACTTCGGGAAGCCGCCGTGGAGCTCGGCCATGGCCAGCAGGCTCTTGGTGCTGTCGCGCTGGATGTCGGGCGCGATGAGGATGTACAGCGGGTGCGTGGTGCGGAAGGTATCCCAGAGGGACAGGTCGCTGCGGTAGGTGAAGCCCTTGGCCGTGCCGGTGGTGCCCAGATAGCCAGGGTACTGGCCGGTCACGTCGGTCATGTTCGTGGGGTGGAGCATGGCGTGGTACATGGCCGTGTAAAAGATTTTCTTGATTTCGCTGTCATTTGTTTTGATTTGCACGCTGGCGAGGCGGGACTCCCAGTCGGCGCGGGTGGCGGCGTAGAGCTCGCCGAAGGATTTGCCCGTATTTTCGGCGCGCAGGTTCGCCCTGGCCCCCTCGATGCTGACATAGCTCATCCCCATGCGCAGGGTGATGGGCTTGTCCTTCACGCTGCCGAAGAACAGGTCCGCGCCCACGTCGGCGGCGGGGCCGCCCTCCACCCGGGTGCTCGTGGCCTCCTTTACGTCTCCGGCGAGCATTGCGCCATCCTTCCAAAGCGTGACCTTAAAGGGCGTATCAAACTGGGCGGTGAAGAATACTCGGTTTTCGTAGTTGCCCTCGATGGTTTTGTCGTCGATTGCCTTAATCGTGGCGTTCTGCGCCCGGCTGTCTTTGTGGAGCGTACTGGCGGCGTCGAAGAACAGGTGGGCGTCCTTGTCGCTGGCGAAGGTGTAACGCTGCATGCCCGTGTGTACCGACGCGGTGAGTTCCGCCAGACAGGCGGCCTCGGGCAGCCACACGCCGTAATAACCCGGCATGGCGGCCTCCTTCGCGTGGGCGAACAGCAGCGGACGCTTCATGCGCTGGAGGGGATCGGCTTTGTCCAGCCCGGGGGTGACGCGGAAGCTGCCGCCCTCGATGAGGCCCGCGCCCGAGACCCGGTTCATGCTGAAGCCGTAGGTGTGGGTCTTGCCGTTGTAGTAGCCGCCGGTGCCTATCCTGTCGCTGTTGAAGCCGAAGGGCCAGCAGGTGTCGGGGGACAGGCGCACCGCGCCGAAGGGGGCCGCGGCGCCGGGGTTGGTCATGCCGCTGTTCCAGGGGATGGAGCCGGTGCCTACGAAGGGGTTCACGTACTGGGTGAGCGAACCGGCCTCCGGCACAGGGATCTTGTCGATGGGCTTCTGCCCGGTGAACAGGAAACCCGTGAAAGTCATGATGGCGGCCATGATCAGGCTGGCAAGCTTGGAGAGTATGGACGGCATATACGAAATCCTCCCTTATTATGAACTATTTCTATTGTAAATGCTTTCGGGGGGAATGTCAAGGTAAATCGTTGACAATCCAACGCAGGTGTGCTATGCTTTTTGCAGTTATAGATAAGGGAGGCCTTCCTAATGAAACACATATGTAAAGCCATCGGTGCGCTTATTCTCGCTTTTGCCCTGACGTTTGGCGTGCTGGCGCCTGTTTCCCTTGCCGCGCCGATCAAGGTGATCACCGGGAGCGCGCGCTTCGTCTCCGCTTCGCAGGCCATGAGCCTGAGCGAAAAGGGCGTGGTGCAGAGCGTGCCCTTCCGCTACAGCGACAGCTGGTTCGCCGCGCCTTCCACAACATACAATCACGAGCTGGCCCGCATGAGCCTGATCCTGCAGGTGTCCGGCTGGACGGCGGCGCAGGCCCACAACGCCGATAACGAGAACTCCCCGCGGCTGGACAGGGCGGGCTACACCCGGGCGGCGGAATATATACACAAGCTGTATAAAGACTTGGGCTTCACGCCGCTGCGCTACTATCATTATGACGTGCCCTATACCGACGAGAGCGACAAGGCCGCCTTCTCCCTGGCCGAAAAGAGGTTAACACTCAACGGCAGGGACTGCGTGATCCTCGCGGTGACGGTGCGCGGCGGGAACTACGGCGCGGAGTGGGTGAGCAACGGCAACGTGGGCGACGGACCGGCCCTCGCCGCGTTCGACAACGCCTCGAAGGAGATTATAAGCGAGGCGGAAAAGCAAATTGGCTCTTACCCCAAAAACGTCATCGTCAAGCTGTGGATCAACGGCTACAGCCGCGGCGGGGGCATCGCCAACCTGGCGGCGGGCGCGCTGGACAGGGCCATCGCCGGAGGGGAATCCCGCGTGAAGAAGGACGACCTGTTCTGCTACAACTTCGCGGTGCCGCTGTGCACCAAAGACCCGCAAGCGAACGACGCGGCCTTCGGCAACATATTCAATATCATCAACCCCGTGGACGTGATCATGATCGCCCCCTTCCGCGGCTGGGGCTTTAAGCGATACGGCGTCGAGAAATTCCTGGCATTTTTGGAGCCTGGATCGGAATATGACGGGCTCGACGCGGCCTACGCCAAGCTTTTTAAGGGCAAAACAGATAAGGGCGTGCCGTTCGATTATCACCTGGTGACCTGGGAACAATTCCGGGCGCTGTACCTGATCAATACGCTCGTCCCGGCGTTTTTGGATTCCACCGCCGGGCTGGTGGGCTTCCAGGAGGGCATGCAGAACCTCATCCGCTCGTTCTTTGTGCAGGGCAGGCTGATGGACGACATCGAAAATGCCGACTGGCAGGCGGTCTATGCGGACATCCTGGGCGAAGACGACCCGCTGTGGGCGCCGGTCCTGGCGGCGTGCCGCGCGCTGGCGCTGCCGGTGAACCTGCCCGGGGCCCTGCTGGGCAACGG